>ERZ772945.202-NODE-202-length-49698-cov-4.719497_pt1 | contig 49698 bp, 69 predicted proteins | sample MGYA00511681_ERZ772945 | MGnify/ENA primary metagenome ERZ772945 (study PRJEB29015, sample SAMEA2737943) | human oral metagenome | biome: human oral; feature: human-associated habitat; material: dental | place: China | collected 2143 ...
CCTTGTTCTGCTTTGTCAAAATATTTGTTGTTCCAGCGTCCTTGCCTGCGTTGAACTGATCCCAAAGAAGATCCATTGAAAGCTGAACGCCCTTGCCCTGGCTCAACTTATCATCATTGTTTGTTCTATTCTCAGCTGTACCTGTTGTAAATCTTCCCTCTGCGTCAGGATCCATAGCCAAACCTACGAAGATATCAAGTCTCTGATCTGTAGAAGGAGCACATTTGATAACATTGTTCTCAAGTGCGGCCTTAATATCCTGATCCTCAAGCCCTGACAATCTTACAAAGTTAACACCTCCGACTGTAAAGAATCTGTCGTCATTATGTACATTTGCTGCAACAGCCTTTGCAAGCTTGAATACATCCTCATTACCTGACTTTGTAGGCTGATACTGCTCTCTCTGAATATATACCGCAACACCGATCATATCCTTAAGATTACCGATGTCCCTCTCACTCATATCAAGACCCTTAGCCTCAAACTTAATATTGCTGAGCTTAGCTGCTATATCACCTACATTAACGATATCTGAACGGAATACCTGTGCATATCCCGGATACATATTATCAACTGTTATCTGAATCTTGCCGCTTGCATCTGTAACGATCTTTCCATAAGATCTACCGATATTCTTAGAAAGCTGCTCCTTATCCTTTAACTCTGCATTGAAATCAACATTGTTATAGCCCTTTGCTCTTTCCTTGTATTGCTCAACACTTCCATTTCTTGCTATAGCGTTGTGATTCTGATCCGCTCTGATGAAGAACTGGTCGCCTACATATCCTAAATTACCTACACCGTCTACTATAGACCAGCCTGCACCGTTCATAGTCTCATCTGCGTACTGTCCGTATAATCCTAAATCTACAAATTTAACTCCAAAATCACCTGTTGTTGCCTTAGTTGTTACATTAAGTGAATCGGTCCAATATGCATATCCTGTACCTGCCAACACCAATCCCAATGCCATTATTCCACCAACTAAAGTATTTCTTCTTGAACGCTTCATAACTTCCTCCTGAATTATAAAATTATTATGTTGTTAATCATGATATTCAACTTTAAAACTAATCTTAGTTTTCCTTATGGGATTATTATATCTCATTTAATAAATAATTAAAACATACCCGGGTTATAATCCGACTACCACTAAAGTAGTAGTCGGATTACTACTCGTTTACCTTCATTTCAAAAATATATACATACAGCTTTGTAAATATATATATTTTACCGTCCTTAGGCAGATTATTTTCTCCTTCAACATAAAATATCGGTTCTCTTATCTCATCTGAAAGCTCCAATATATCTACCATACTCTTTATTTTTATAAACGGTCTTTCTTCAAATGCAGGTAAGGTATCAATACATATCATCCTGCTGCCGTATTTTCTCATAAACTGCTTAAGTTTTTTGATCTTTAATTCTTCTCCGACAGCCTCTGCACTGAAAAATCTCACAAATACCAATATTGCAGCCGATATGATAAGCAGCAGTACATATAGTGAATACTCTTTAAATCCCACCTTTGAACTTACTGTAGTCGTTTGCGTTATATCGCCCTTATCACTACTTACATCATCCTTTTTTATCTGATAGAACTTATCATTTGAAATAGGAATATCCACCTTATAGGAAAATTCCTTTTCCTCACCGTCTATACTGTATTTACCGCTAAATAGTATATAAAAGTCCTTATCGGTTTCACCTCCAAGTTTGCCCTCTATCTCCTGTGCATAATTTTTGTAAGTCATTCTGTCTATATCAAGGCTCTTATCTATCTTAACATCGTCGGTCACATTCTCATCTATCTTACCGTCTAAAAGAGGATATACCTTTTCATATACTATGCTCTTTTCATCGCCCTCACCTGCCTGATAGCCCTGTAATACAGCACTTATAGTGTAGTCTCCCGATAAATTGACGGCATTTGTCAAGATAATTTCAGAATTAAAATCAATACTTACAGTATCTGTAACAGCGCTCGGATAAACTCTGCCCTCTTCCAAAAAATCTCCGTCAAAGATATCATTCTTTTGCAGATGTACCTTGTAGGATGCCTGAGTGGTAATATTATAACTGTTTACACTCATCTCTTTTGTCTGTGTATGCGGTCTGAGCTTTATAAACAGTGCCGCTATACTCGCTGCCAAAAGTATCAAACCTGTCGCATACAAAAATATCCTTGCCTCTTTTGTCAGTTTAATACAGTTTTTATTTTCAGTGTCGGCTTCTTTGCCTTTTACAACCTTCATTATTTGTCCACAACTCCTTCAGGAATTTTATTCTGTACTCTTAAAAGCAGCCACGGTAAGCCCACCTTCGGAATCACCTTTATAACGATACCTCTGACATCGTTAGGCTCCACCTTTCTCTCATCAACTGCATTATTATTGTCTCCTTTAGTCTGAAAGCTTATATTACCCGCCTTATCCTGTAAAACTTTTTCTATCCTGTGAACTATAGTTATATCGTCTCTTTTAAAGCAGATAATCTCACCTTCACTAAGCGCATTTATCTCTTCTTCTTTGTCTATCTTTTTTATAAGTACCATATCTCCCGGCATTATAAGCGGTTCCATACTTCCTGTAAGTATCGCTTTTGGATAAATAGGAAATACACCCACACAAAACCATACAAATAATGTGGCAAACAAAAGTGATACCAAACCTTTTATATCCGCTTTCCTATCCTTACTCTCATACCTGTCTCTTGAAAATACATGGTCCACTACAAACATTGAATATATTATCGGAAATGCAATACCGATAGACCCTTCCAAAAGCCAAGGCAGTTCAGGCAATACCGGAAAACACCTCTGAAAAATCTGTATTATGCTCAAATATATTACACCGGGTAATACCCCTCCGTAAAATACAAGTACAGATACCAAAACATTCTTTGTTATTATCGGAAATATCGTCTGTACACCGTATATAAAAATGTCTTTAGTACTCTTTGCTGCTGTTAAACCTCCAAAGTTAATCTCTACCAAGCAAAATATAACCGTTATAATAACAGTTGCCGCCCTTTTGTATTTGCAGGTCTTATACGATGCAGCAAACAAATATTGCCTTATCATCTCTCTTGCCGCAATTTGCGGTAATACGGTAATCATATTAAAAAGTATTCCAAGTACCGATATATCATACGGACTTGAGGCAAGCTTTTTCATAAATACCGCAGGCACAAATTGTATCGCTATAAATATTATTCCGCCTGAAATCCCGTACCCCGTCAGATACTTATCTCCTTTATGCATAATATAAAGACGCGGCAATATAAAAAATATGATACCTGTAAGTACACACCAATACAGTGACAAGGCTAAAGGCACAAAGCTGAGTCTTCCTTTAATATATGGCAAAGCCGGTATTATAACACATATTAAAAGCAGACTTGCATATATTGCATATCTGTTTTCAGCGCTTAATTTCCTCATTGTTTGTGTCCGCTTCCGCCTTGCTTTCAGTATTATTCTCTGTCTTTGTTATACTTTCTTTTGCACTTGTTTCTTCAATACTTGGCTTATTTTGTATGCTTTCCTTTATAGTCTGCTCCTCAGTATTTGCAGTCGATTCTTCCTGTGCACTTTCTGAAGCTGATTTTTTGCCCTGATCCGGTCTTATAGTGATATCTCCTTTATCAGCCGGATCAACCTTTTCCTGACCCTTCACATCACCGCTCATCTCTATATCCACATCGTATACAACCGGAATATTTGCCTTTACCTTAAGCTCCGATTTCCAGTATGCAAACGCTGTTATTCCTGATGACATTGCCATAACCGCCACCAAGACGGCTAATACAGTTTTTTTCATATTGCCTCCTATTTTACACTCTTATTTACTTTGTAACCTGCCTGAAACACATCATAAGGAATTTCAAGTGAGTATTTAACCATCACGCCGTTTTGTACACCTAAGGTATCATCTCCAAGCTCTTCAAGATTAGATGCATCTATATCAAGCTTTGTCGGCAAATCCTTAATCATATTTGCACTTTCATCACTAAGCTTTAAATAAATCTGACCTATACTTTCATCCTTATCTTCCTTACTCAAAGTCTCATAAACCTCAAACTGAATCGGCTGTGTATATAGAGATTCATTTTCTCCAAGTGCATAGCTGACTCCGTTATATATAAAAGCGGCACTGTCTGCCTGTAACTCCACATCCTCTCCCGTCTTTGATAAATCAAGCTTTGTATAATTCAATTTATTTACACTGCTTCCTTCTGTAGGTGTTATTTGAAAATCCAATCTCAAAAGCTTGCCCTCAAGTAATGCATTGACAGGCAGTCCTTCATCAAAAGATATTTCAAGTTCCTTGTCTGTGGGATTAAACTGTGCTAAAACAGGTGTTTCCACATTGCCTCTTGTATCTGTAATACTTGCAGAATACTTCTCACCGCTCTTACCGAATTCCACATCCATAGTACCGCTTGTAAGATTGGCCTGCACACTGATACTTGAGTTCCAGCTTGCATAGCCTGTACCTACCACAACCAAGCCTATAAATAAAGCCCCTAAAATACAAGACTTTACCGAAAACCATTTCTTATGCATATCCGCTCTTCTCCTAAAATATATTTTAAAATCTCAAGTTTATCACTTAAGAATTTAATATCGTTTGAAATCTTTCCATATGTTTTTCAACAAATACCAAAACTTCAGTTCTGTTATATATCTCCAACTTGCTGAATATATTTGAAATATGCTTCTTTACCGTACCTTCCGATATCGACAATTTATTTGCAATCTTTGCATTGGCATATCCCTCTCGCAAAAGCAATGCCACTTCAAGTTCTCTTCTTGTCAATGTATCAATCCTTTTATCATCTTCAGAAGTGTTTCCGACATTTGCCATCAAATCTGATGAATAGAACTTTCCTCCTCTGTCCACCACTCTTAAGCTGTACATGATATCATCTATAAAGGCGTCCTTAAGTATATATGCATCTATGCCCATATTCTTGGCTTTTACAAAATCACTCTCACTTGATGACGATGTTATAACAAAGGTTTTTATATTTTTGTTCTGACTCTGTATCCACTCCAAAAAGTCAAATCCGCTTTCATTGTGTAAATTCAAATCCACAAACACACTGTCTATTGATTTTTCCTTAGTCAAATCAATAGCCTCTTTTACCGTGCCGGCTTGCACAGTCTCTTCATCAGGTCTGTGCAGTTTTATCACAGATTCCAATCCCTGTCTTGCAATGGGATGGTCATCCAAAACAAGTACCATATATGCCTCCTTATCTCGGTAAACTAAGTTTTACTCTGACCCCACTTTTGTCACACTGTACTATGCTCAAAAGTCCTTTAAGTAAAACCGCTATACTTCTCATATTTCTCAATCCGTTGCCTTCATGGAAATCTTTGTCATCTTTGGAAAAGCCACAACCGTCGTCTTCAACCGTCAGTTCAACGGAATTGTCGGTTAACTTTAACCTGACATCTATATTCTTTGCCTGCCCATGTTTTATAGCATTATTGACCGCCTCACATATCACTCTGTAAAGTGCTATCTTCTGCGCAATAGCTATGTAATCGGCCTGCTCATCCAAATCAATATCTATATTTACTTCATTTAATCTCTCGACCTCTTCCATATATGCATATGTAGTGTGAATAAAAGTATTCAAATTGTCTTTAAACCTTTTGCCGTATATACTCTCACGCAACTCAGTCATAGTACTCTCTATGGAAGTTCTGATTAAGTTTATTTCTTCTACATAATTTTCTCTGTTTTTTATCTTACCTTCCAATAAAAGCATTCTGCATGCAATTCCGAAGAGCTTCTGTATTACAGTATCATGGATCTCATTTGCAATACGATTCTGTTCCTCCACTGAAACGAATCTCTCTATCTGAGAATACATATCCAAGTTGTTGAAAACGGTCTTTATAAGATGCAAATAAAAGTCTTTTACTTCCCCTGACGTATCATCCACCTTTCTCACCAGCACACCGCTTATATATGCGCTCTCACCGAAAACCGTTACCTCATAGCTGTCTCCTCCCGAATCCATATAGAATATATCCTTGCTGTCTTCACTTACCGGTTTGCTTACCTTTTCATTCCAGTCTCTTATCTTAACTAAAATATCATCATATGTCCTTTCATCCATACCGTTGCTTTCTATAATTTCAGGCACATCGTCACGCTCAAACTTTATGAGCATAAACTCTGAATACATCTTATTCTTTTTTAATGTCAGATAAAGTTTTTCCATAATCTTTTTAGGATCCGTCATTGCAAAAAGTCCGAAGCTCTCACTTAGCTCAGACAGCATGGTAAACGCATAGTTACTTAGTTCTTTTTCTTTTTGCAACTCTATATTGAGCCTTTCCGACTTTTCCTTTTGTTCGTCAATACATTTTATATAAATTCGCACAATATAAAACTCGCACATCAACATCATCACTCCCACAACAATGTTGATCTTCTGATATGCCAAATTTTCTATGCTCTTTCCTCCAAAGGCACAAATCCAACACCATATACAGGCTATAAATGTTATAACTATGTTTTTGTCAAAGGCGACCACTAAAAGTATACAATTCACCTCATACCACAGATATGGGCTGTTGAACCCACCGCTTAAGAATATGAAGATACCGTATGCGAATACCTCCAAGCCGAACATCACTCTGAAATGTAGTACATTTTCACAGACTCTTTTGTACAGCCAACAACTAAGCGCACAGGATATGGACATACCTAAAAAGATATATCTGTTTATATTCTCTCCGTTGTAGATTGATACTAAAATGTAAAATACTGTAGATACTACAAATGAGACTCCTCTCAACAGTACATTTATATTTATATAATTGGAACTCTCTCTGCCATCAGTCATATCATCCTTATTTCCAAGTATAAAAGTTTTCAGATATCTAAATATGTTTCCTATTATACTCTAAAAATTATTTATAACTTAGCCATAATCTCAGGTTATAATATTCTAAATTTATTATTATTTATCTATACAATAACTTTTAACTTAATTTTTTATTTTGGATATATAATAGTTTTTACCCAAATATGTAATCAATGTGTCTACAGAACCAGTATACCACACTTTTATGAAAATGATTATCCTTCTTTAACACTTATCCTATATGTGTTTACAACCCTGTACTTTTATATTATTCTATTCTTATATATGATTTCCATTGCATGACGACACAGGAGGTTATAATGGCAAATATAATTGACTATATTAAATGGCGTGGGGATTTGTCTTTTGATGTTTCTCCTTTTAATGAACTTGATAATGCGGTTTTTTCATTATTCTCCTATATTGACTTAAAAGACTTGCAGAATAATATAAATTCAACAGGTATTACTATTTCAGATGCCTGCAAATACCTGATTGATCATAACTACCGCTACGGTTATATGAGTGCAATAGGTACAGATTTTTTAAATTCTCTTTCAGCCTCAGAAAGATTTGGCAAGGTTATGATAGTTGATTATATAGATCTCTACCATGAGAAAAAATACCAATTTTCTTCAACGGGATTTATGTATGACGACAGCCTGATGTATATTGCGTTCAGAGGAACCGATGACAGTATTGTAGCTTGGAAAGAAGACTTTATGATGAGTTTTTCAGTTATTCCTGCTCAGAAATTTGCACTTGATTTTCTAAAGAGGGTTATTTCACACCACCCTAATACCGACTTCATAGTGGGAGGACACAGTAAGGGAGGCAATCTTGCAATATATTCCTGTGCAATGTGTGATGAAATTTTCAAAGACAGAATCACTGCAATATATAATAACGACGGCCCCGACCTCTGTGATGAGGTGATAAACACCGATGTAATGAATGCTGTCAAGGATAAAATAATCAAGATAGTTCCCGAATTTTGTGTGGTAGGTATGATTTTTAACAATACAAAGAATATAAAGGTTGTAAAAGCCGATAATATTGCTTTCTTACAGCATGATATACTCAACTGGAACTGTATAGGAACAAGTTTTGAGTATGCCACTGATGTAAATAAGAATGCGGATAAATTCAACAGTTTTGTAGACAGGATTCTTGAAAACACCGACTTGGGAAGACGCAAGGAGTATGTGAACAGTTTCTTTGATAAGATAATAGATGCAGGCACGACAAGACTGCCTTGGGGGAAGAATAACCGTAATACTTAAATTAAAAGGGATTTGAATCAATAAACGGTTCAAATCCCTTTTTTATCAAAAGAGCAGAGGAAACTTTCATTCCTCTGCTCCAAATAAATTTATATTATGCCTCAATATATACAATATCGAATTATTTTACCCATCTTCCTGAAGCGTCAAGTCTGTAGCCGTCTGCAGTAGTTGTATTGCTTAACATTGCTCCTGACGGACTCTTGTAGTACCAATCATTCTCCATCAAAGAAATACCATATGCCGTCAACCTGCTTCCATGTATTGGTTAAAAAATCTTATATTCTTTGCTTGTGCTTCATCCGAAATATATACAAGTCTCTCACCACACATTGCCATTCCGTATCCTTAATTATCATCTGTATGATATGAACTTATTAAACTCATTTAATAAAATCTACTTTTAGCAAACGAAACAACCGGACTGCCTTGGGGTAAGAATAATCGAAATACTTAAATATAAAGGGATTTAAACCAATACACGGTTCAAATCTCTTTTATACTTCGTAAAGTGGTTTTATACGCCCCTCTTTTATCAGTTTTTCAACTTCTTCAGCTGTTAATTTAACCGGGCATCCCGGCATGGATAACCTGTCTAAATAATCTTGATATGACTCTTTTTGCATTTCTTCTTCACTTTTATTTCTCATTATAGCAGTTCCCTTTCTAAATCAAAGTCCAACCCAATTTCCTCTAAACTTATTTCTCTGACACTAAGTTCCGTCCTTAAAATATCTAATACTTCGTAGTATGCCAATGCTCTTCCATCCATAAAACCGTCTTCTCTATTGTCCTTTGATTCTTCGACTGCTTCTCTCGCTCTTTCTATTCTTCCCACAATATAGGCTATTCCTTCAATGCTAATCCTATCTGCCATATTCTCCTCCTTTACTCAAATATCTTTAACAGCTTCTCAATAGTATCCGTACATTCTGCATAGAGAAAAATTTCCTCTTCAGTTCTTACAATAGTAAAAGGATTTCCATCTATTTCGCAATCATATAAATCATCCAATGGTGTTACGTGCTTTTTACCGATACTGATATTTTCCTTTTTTAAAATAATTTGTAATTTTTTCAGTTCCTCTTCCGCCGAAATTCTCTCGTAATTCTGAAAATAAATCCTGTTTTTATCATTTTTAAGTAAAAAAGTTTTCATTATGATATACAAACCTCCATAAGAATTACTTTACCGTCCTATTATTATTTCTCAACGATTTCAAACATATCAGGAGGATACAAATAATCGTCACCTGAATCATCTATGATTCTATACCAACCACGTTCTATAGATACTACCTCATAAATCTTATTGTATGTTAATACCAAATAATCTGTTTTACCAAGCCATTTAACCTTCATTTCTTTATTAAAATCATCCTTTATTTACAAAGCTCATGATCAGGTATATAACCTACCTCCATCTCCTTTTTCTCGGATCTTCGCCCTCTTTAGGCTTAGGGTATAGCTCTGTAAATATTCCTTTTTCGTATCCAATACTATGTGGTAGTTTTGGATATAAACTATCTAAATGATCTATAATCTCTCTGTCTCTAAAATTTAAACTTTTAAATTCCTCTCTCCTTGCATTCCACTCTTCATAGGTTTTCAACTTCATAAACTCATCTCTTAAACTCATAACACAACTCCTTCAATCAATTTCTATCTCTGCCGGACTTATACGTAAAATATATCATAAACAGAAATTCATTCTATCAACTTACCTTCATTTTATCACCTATTAATAGCATTTCAACTAATGTTTTCCTTTTATTGACATATAGCTCACTTCTTACTTTAGTTGCATTTAATAAAAATATATATTACTACAGTAAGTAGTCTATATATCTATAACGGTAATAATCCACTCCTATAAGTAATTAAAACTTTACATAACAAAAAAGACACCTATATTAAGTGTCTCTAAACTTCCATCTTTATAGGAAAGTAAGTCGGAGTTGCACCGGCCTTTTCCCCGTAGGGCTGTATACCTCCTATACGATTACCTTCCGGTTGTATTATCTCATATTATCAGAAATTGTCAATTCCTAATATATATGAAAAACGCACACTTCTTCTTATAATTCTTTTTAATGTTTCATATTTACAAATAAAGTTATATAATTACACTATCTTAATATAAAAGGCGTTCCGGAGATTAGAGAGTTATAGATCTTAAACAGATTTTTAAATTAACATAAAAGAAAGGAAATATTATATACCTGTAATAGCGAGATTTTATGGTATCGTAATAAAATGTATTTTCGACAAAATGAACATAACCCGCCACATATTCATGCAATATACGGTGAGTGTATAGGAGCCATTGATATCCAAACAGGTGATATGCTTTAAGGTGACTTACCAAAAAGAGCTTTAAAAATGGTTCAGGAGTGGGCTAATCAACATAAACAGGAATTGATTAAAATATGGGAAACTCAGGAGTTTATAGAACTTCCACCATTAGGATAAATAGAAAGGTTATATATATGTTTCATACTATTAAAAGCATAAAGCCATTAAATAATTATATCTTACTTGCTACATTTACTGACAACGCAGTAAAAATATATGACGTAAAGCCACTTTTTACTACCATAGATGCCTTCAAGTCATTACAGCATACTCCGGGCTTATTTGAACAGGTAAAAGTAGATATCGGTGGATATGGTATCTCTTGGAATGATTATTTGGATTTATCATGTGATGAAATATGGGAAAAAGGAATAATACAAGACAAAGAAAAGATATTTAAATACGCTTAATCTGTGCGACAAAATTGCGACATTATGAAATTTGCGACACGTTTGCGACATAAAATTGTCGTAAATTTAGTCAAATCAATGTACTACAATAAATTAAAAATCTCTTAGACATTTATTAGACATCTTACTTTTAGACAAGCGATTTTAGACATCTATTTTGTATTAAAACTACTTACTTTCAGCCATCACGGAAATTAAAAAACGGCTCAAAGCCTTGTAAATCAAAGCTTTGAGCCTTTTCACACTGATGAGACACCCGGGACTCGAACCCGGGACAACTTGATTAAAAGTCACCCTATATTTAGCATATAAATCGGCTATTTATAAGGCTTCTTGTAAATTAGTGCGACATTTTTGCGACATCTGATATTACTCTATAACTTCGTATTTACTCAGATCGGGAGCGTCGGTATCCAACTCTTTTACATATCTGCCCTCATCATCTACAAAGAAATAAAGCTTTTCACTTGCATCCTCTATGTATCCATTTCTTGCCATAAGACCTGACTGAGTAAGGTAGTAAGACTTACATTCCACATCCACCCACTGCCCACTAAGCATAGCACCGTCATCGGGATTCATATAGTACCAGTCATCACCTTGCTTAAACCAGCCTTTTATCATGTACCCCTTTTGGTCGAATACATACCACCTGCCGTCGATGTATGCCCACCTGCCTGCTATGCGACTGTGTGGCGTGTCGGCATACCACCATTGACCGTCTTTGTCCACGTTCCAGCCAAGAGGATACTCTACCTGTGCAGTTCTGCTCTTCTCTGCTTTTCTTCCGTCCTGTAGTGCTATAGCCGTATGGTGGAACTCATAAAGTAAGATATCACCTCTTCTCAAATATTCGTAAGATAGCAAATACTTAGGAGCGGTTAAAAGTTCAAATTCACCTGTCCTAAGCAATGCCGACGCCTCATTACCTGTGTAAATATCACCCGATACTCTTATGCCTGCTGCATTTACACAAACTGAGACCAGTGCACTGCAGTCTGTTTCGCACGGTGTCTTTATATCCTCTATTCGCCAGCCGTTGGCCTTTGCAAGGCTATATAAGGTCATTCTTTGATTTTGGTCGTATCCGATATTATTATTCTTGCAGGCCTTTTCCATAGCTGTAGCTATCTTCTCTGCTATATTAGAATTCCTTGCCCTAAGCACCTTATTCCAAGGCCTGTTATACCACTCCCTGATTAAGACTTCTCTACCATCCTGATTGCCTGCCATACCACCACTGTATCTACCTCTTTCATCTCTGCTTGCCTGCCCAATTTTAATCATAGTTCTCTCCTAATCGTGAATAATTTCTATTTTGTACTCTTCTGCATTTTTCTTAATGCAACTAAAAAGAGAGCCTGAATAGGCTCTCCGCTTATATTATTTTTCATTATCATTTTTAGAATCCTTTTTATTACCTGAGTCATTTCCGGTAAACATACCTATCACGCCTAATGCAGACACCCCCGATAATATGCTTCCCGACACTTGATGATCTTTAAGAATCAAATATATACCACCAACTATTATCAAGATAGCAATCACAAACCCTAAAATCTGCCCTAAATTATGCGCTTTTATATTTGCATTGAGATATCTTTTTTCCATTTCTCTACGATGCTCTGTTTCAGCTATACCGTTTTCAATTATTCGTTTGGCCGCATCCGGATATAATGCGTTGTACCCTTCCAGTATTTTAGGATGTGGTAAATCGCCTTGATATATTTCAAGTTTTTGATAAATCAAACTTCTTTCTTCTTCTGGTAAACTTTCAACCTTGTCAACTATACTGTCAATTTCATAATTGTTATTAGTTTGTGAACTCATTAGCAACCCTTCTTATTTCAACAAGTGACTTTTTATAGTCTTTCCTAAGTTTTAGTTTCACACTTACTTCATCACTAACAACAGGTTTAATATCGTCATTTCTATAAAAGGTTGGCATTTTAATATCCTGTATACCTTTTATAAATGAATTTAATAAATTGTTGTTTCTACAAGCCTCCATTTTGCTAACCTCCTTGTATAAGAATATTAACAAAAATAAAGAAGATTATCAACAAAATTTTAATTCATAAGAAATCTTAAAACTTTATCCGGAACGAAAAGATTATTACCTTTTCTTAAATCTTCTGCGCTTATTCCTTGTCCTCAACATCTATAAATTCGCCTGTGTTCTTCTTAAGGAATCCCTTTACTGTAATCCATACCCTGCGTACAGGCAAACCTGATAAGGTCATATTTTTAAGTACTGAAAGCACCTCATACACTATGTAAAGCAGCGCAAAAAACTCCATCACTGTAATATCCTGTAAATGCATATACTCTCTTAAAGTATCCGGTACAAACCCTATAAGATTTACCGGGCATAAAATATCTACAAATACCAGACATACCAAAGATAAAAGCATGCCGATTTTGCGAATGCCTCCGTCAATACCTACACTGGAATTAAAGCTTCTCTCTTTAGCGGCTCTTAGACTTCCAAATACAACATCCATTACAATCATAATCACTACAAGTTGAAACAGAATATTTCCTCTCATAATATCAAAAACAGGTTTAAAAATATCAAAATGCATTACCAATGCTCCTTTCTTTGCATCAAAAAAGCACCGATTAGGGTGCTTTAAAATACTTATGAAATCTGCTGTTTTAGTGCTTCCTGTAACACTTGAGAAAAGTTTATATTTCTTTCATTTCATCATCTACTGCCAGCTCCTCAGCATCCAAATCTATCAATGCCTGCTTTACATAAGGTTTTAGCCTGCTAGGTACACTCTTAAAAGTTCTCTTACCTCTGATAATTAGCTGTGCATACAAAATACTTAAATTTTCAAACATATACTTTCTTTCCTTTCTTGAAAATAAAATTGCTAATATATAGAAAAACATTTTCATGTTCCACTACCGCCGTTCATAACCAAATCTGTCAGCTCCGCAAGACTTGCTGCGTTAAGTTCAGCTTGCTTTTTTATAGCTGCCAGCTCTGCTGCATCCGTCATAGGCGTGGCATGTGATACAGCAGTATGCTCTTTCTTGCTCACATCTATACTGTCTATAACATTGCCATCAGGAACTTCAAATGTTCCTATCTTGATATTTTCTATATCTGCCTGTTCGGATGCCACCGATATTACAGAGCCGTCCAGACGATAAAATACTGTATATTTCATATTGTTCTCTCCTCACTAAAAATTATTTTGCATAGAACTATGTCCATATACGTACACATAAAATTGTGTTTGCCCGAAACCCCAGTCATACGGGATATGGAGTATAAATGACATGTTTCCTGCCCAATCCCTTGTAATCTCTACTTGCACGGGGCAGCGCCGGATAAATGTTGCAACAAAATTGCTATCGTTTTTACCTAAAGGCATCCTTCCGATATTACGCCTTCCATTTCCCTTATCTCGTCTTACAAAGCCACTATCTACATCAACTCCCACTAAATCCACGCCTATGAAAAGTGTTTCGCTACCGCTAAAAGCATTACCTAGTGCTATAGGCTGATTATTCTGCAGTTGACTCACACTAACGTTAGAGTTTATAGCATACTCATTCGTCCTATCCGCCCAATCTCTTGTTCCTGTCACGCCATTGATATTTATACCCCTTACCACATTTTGCGGGTAGAGATTGCCTGATGGTAAAAAGACAAAAGAGGCATTTTGTATGTAGTGGCCTGTAGGTATCTTACTTACTATACCTCTGCCCCTGTTAGCACCTGTGTCATCGTCCCATACAAAACCCTCGTTATTAACAGCTGACACCACATGTGACGGACTGGTCCACTGTGGAATAGCACCTCGGACTCCTAGCACCGTTGTATCATCAAGCATCTTATTAGCTCTTAAACTGATCGCATCTGCCAATTTTTCATAATTAACAAATGCTAGCGGCTGATACTGCCCTACATTTTGATAGTATCCTTGTGGAAACCTAAATCCAATCTTGGGCGGATTTTCCCAATGTATATTTACAATTTCTATAGATGCAGTTGCATTAGGTCTTGAAGGTATCTGCCCCCTTCTGTCCGCTACAGTCAAGCTCTCTAACATTTTTGCAGGGTCCACACCCAGAAGATTTGCAAGCGCCTCATACTTTATATAAATGTATGCCTCATGTCCTGCCGGATGTGGTGGCCGATGATACCATCCGCTTCTGAAAGTTGCCCATATCTGATGACGCCAGTCTTCACGCCCAATGGCAAAGGCCACTACCGCACCTTCACCCCTATCCTCTATAAGGCCTTCAACTATTTCATCATTGCTATCCACAGTTATAGTTGCGTAGCCTTTAACAACATGCTCCCTTTTTGCTGTCACATCATCAGAGCCGACGCCACCTGCTCCACCTCTTAAAAGTATCGCCTGTGCCATATTACACCCCCTTCATAAGTAGCAAGATATCGGTTTCAGGCTTCTTTACAAAGCAGCTTATCACTATATATCCGTCATAAGTGTCTATCCTGTCCACACAACTCCAAGCCTTTTTTATAGCCTTTACCCTTGCGCTATCAGTAACTCCGTCAGGTATCCGTAAGGATATCTCAGGCACATCTGTAGCCTTGATTCCTGCCACATCTATACGCTGTGTGTAAGGTCCTTGAGCACTAAACCTTGAAGCTGTCACTTGTATCTGCCTTGTATTGTTCGATCTACTAATTTGTTCCTGTAAATTATCCGCCTTTTTCCCAAAATCCTCATACACTTTGGTCTTTAAAGTATTCACCTTATTATCTAAGTCCTCATATGAAACGTATAGAACACTTGGATGAGACACAGTAACATTGCTGATATTTGAAAACACAAGTTCAATTCGTACTCTTTTATCTGTTCTTTCAACTGTACTTGTATTTATCACATATTCGGCATCTGCACCGCAGTTATCATATGCATACAGCTTTATACCACTAGACGTTTCAACCATGAGGCCAAGCTCTCTAAAGTAGTAATCAAAATCGACATCAGGAAAATCACCAGTCACAACGCAACCCGTATCTGTTAAATCAATTGATAATTCAGTGATTTCTAACCTTTGATTTACTAATCTTTCTATCGTATTAAAGTTTGCCGGTGGTGATCCATCCCCAATTACCATAGAATGTATTTTTAAAGCGTCTTCTGTCTGTGCCTTGCTTAGTGCCCTTCTTCCACTTGTAGTAAGTGTCATTCCATTCCAAGCCATTAACTCACCTGCCTTATTGTCAAAATATTGGCTTCGCTGATAATACCTCTTTCAAAGATATTAAATGTTAAAGCCTTTTCATATATCAGATTTGCCATCATGTTTGAAGGATTTATCTCTTCCATCAACTTTTTTATCTCTTCCTTTTGACTATCAAACCTTGTATATACGCTTATTGTTACTGTGTAATCCTTTATTTTTACATCATACCCTTGCTCACCACATATCAAAGCCAATCTCTTTTTTAAGCCTTTCAGTGTTAGTGGAATATGATTAAACCATCTCGACAGTACTCTTGACCTTCTTGATTCAAGAGTATCATCCGCCAATGATTTTATTCCTACAATATCTTCAAACCTTGATAGACCATACTCATCTGCAGTACTTATGTATTCATTCTTTAGAATCCTATCAAAAGATTTCCACAAAAATTCAAATTCAGGATTTTCTGCATCAAGTAATGCAATGTTCTCTTTAAATTCCGCTAAAAAAGAAGGTAAGTATGACGCCAGATTTACATTTCTTGTCATTCTCTTACCTCCTTAAATACAGGGATTTCATATTGATTCAGTGCCAAATTTTTATTAACTCCATTTATTGTCGTATTACCAATATCCACAATGCCTTTTATTTGTAAAAGCCTTGTTTCAATCTGTGCTATTCTTACTATCAAAGATGATGTGATTGCCCATGATTTACAAAGTTCTAGCAAATACACTTTTATAGCTTCTTCCATAGCACTGCGCATATTAGACCAGCTATAACCCGTTTCAAAAGTAATCTCGGTTTTTACAGATATTTCAACGCCTCTCACACTTTTCACATTAACTACGTGTCCTATAGGTGCAAGTCCGTATCCTTCCCCTGGAGTATCCTCCGGATCTATTGTCTGCTGTACATTTTTTATCAACTGATTTGATGCAACTCCAAAGTTAGAGTCTACTATAGTCAAAAGTACAGTTCCTCCAACTGTCAGCTTCTTTTCTTTCCCTGCACTAAACACAGTAGTAAGCCATTTGGCAACATCCGGATCCAGCTTTTTTTTAGTTGTATTAACCCACTCTTCAACCTTAGTTGTCGGTATTAAATCTATAGGTTTTATATCATTATTCCATGCCCTTGTTACCTTAGTTCCACCAACCCCTGATATGGCATTTGTTCTGTCTATATAATCCTTAACATTACCTCCAAACGCACTCTCTTTAAAGCTGTCAAAGTATCGTTTTCTTAGATTATCTGTAGTCTCATCATCTTCGCCCGGAATAAGTACCTCAGTAAGCTCTGCAGTTTCAAGGCCTTGTATATACTCAATTGGAATCATTGTCCCAAGAATTCTATTGCCTATAGTTCCTGGAGTTTCACATTGTACTTCGTAGCCTCCGTCAGAGTCTGTCAATACTCTTGTAACAATATAATTTAGCTCGTTTACATTAAATCTTTTACCTATTACATTGATTCCTGAAGGTGTAAACTTTCCACGTAGAATTGCTTTACTTGCCTGTTCCGGAATAACTCCTCGTTCTTTGCATCTCAAAATAAGGTATTCTCTTGAGGCAGTATCGCCATAGGAATCTGATAATATAGAGTTTAATTCTATATACACCCTTTGAAGTTCAAGTGCAGCAGGCGCAAGCGCATCATATATAATGGAACCTTCTCTTTTATCAAAGCTGTTTGGTACTCTTGAAATCATTCGTTCAAGAATTTCATTAAAAGTTACATCATACATTAAAAATCCACCACCTTTTCTGCATCTATATTTCCGAATATCGTGTGTGCAACAAAGCTTACACGTATCTCACCTTTTTCAGATGTGTCGAATTCAAAATTGTCAACACTCTTAATTCTTTTATCCCATGTAAGAGCCTCTGTAATTCTACGTTCTAGTTCAGGGCACACATACGATACAGGCTCTCCATACAAATCCAACAGCTCAACTCCATAATTCCAAGAATACATCTGATGTTGATACCTTTCTGTTGATAAAATCTTAAAGATGGCCTGTTTCATTGCATCCAAGCTGTCTGTATGTCCTTGTATTCTGTTGCTGTCAGATTTCATCTTATATGTGTAGGTTGGTATTTCTTCTATCTCAAAATTTTGACTTAAAAAGCCTTTATCTGAAGGTATCATCCTGTTCTATCCACCACTATATACTTTTGTCCATCCTGCTGCCTTAAAAGAATAACCTCATTACCCACAACCAACCCATTGTGAATAGTTATCTTCTTCTTTTCACCGTCAGCAGTAATCTCTGTTGTATAATCAGTAACCTCTCTTGCAAGCACAAGTTGAGATTTACCAAGAGTCAGTTTCTGATCTACTATAATCTCAAGTGGTAAGACTTTTATTACTTTCCCAAAACAGACTTGTACCGGCTTTGTGGCTTCATATGCCTCAACAGCAGCTTTTTTAACAAGTTTTACAAACTCAACTGCATCAGCCAACAAACTCACCTCCTCTAAGTGTCAAATCCATTACATGCTGGTCCAACTTAAATGTATGTCTAACCTTTTCCACCAACATAAAGTTCTTCAAATTAACATCACCTAATGCAAGAGATACAACAACAAGGCTTCCTGCCCTTACCCTCGTATCCCCTATTACATTTGTTATTTTTAAATTTCTGCTCTTCTTGTTGTAAAGCTTTAAAAGAGCATCTGCTTTTGCTTGCCCGTTCTCACCTTTAGAGAGCGTATCAAAATACTGCAGCACTCCCCATTCATTCATATGCGTACCATCTTGAGCAATATAGATATCTCTTTTTCCCGTATCTTCATTGTCATATGACAACTTTATTTTGTTATATACGTCAGAGTCTATACTTGATGAATATTCAAAGTTTTCTCCTGTTTCTTCATCAATTAACAGATATGCGCTTTCTTCACCTACACGCATAGATGAAATGTTTTTAAGTGTAATCTTGCCAAAATCATCAAACATTACAAACATTTCTTTTGTATTTTGCAATGTTAAATCCAAAGCATTTTCAATCATATCAAATAAGGATGTATTATCTTCTACTCTGGAAGCAATTTTAAACTTTGTATCTTCTAAAGTACCTGTTTTTAAGTTAAAGTCTGTCGCTATCATCTTAATGAATTCAGCGGCTGTCTTATTCTCATATACATATGTATCTTTATTATTTAGATACCTAAGCTGATCATAGGCTGTTACAGATATAATTTGATTCTTATCACGTCTCTTTGCAAACACAAAACCAAAGAATACCTCTTTTCCATCTACCTTTAATCCAACTGTTGCGCCCTCTTTAAAATCAATAATATCGTCCTTTATCATTTTAAAAGTTAGTTTGCCGGGAGTGCTTCTTCTTTCAGTGCTCCACTCAATACCTTCTTCAACAACCGGAATATACGATTTACTTCCTGAAGGATCCGATATCAAAAGTTCTATATCCATCTATGCTCCTCTAATCAAAAGTTCCCTCATCAACCCAACCATAAACGTTGGAATTTGAATCAACATGTATTAAGTGCCATGGATGCGCCTTTCCCTTACCATTCGCAATAGTTATTCTCGCTTTTCCAGCTCTTGCCGGATAACCTTTTGCACCCTCGTAAGAAGTATAAAAGTGAGTTCCACCATGATAATTCACAATATCACCCACTTTATACTCTCCCTTAGGGGCATTCTCTGTTGGCCTAGACTCTTCAACAGTTGCTTTTGGGGGCTCAGTACTTGAACCTTCTGAAGATTTAATACTTACCGTTTTTGTTCCGTACTCTTTGTATTGTTTAAGTTTAAACTTCACTCCCAAATCAAAGCCTTCACTGGCCTGTTCTGTTATCTTATATTCTTCAAGTGACACCTTTATATTGGTTGAGAAAAGCACCTTACCACTCGGCATTACACGAGACACAATGAATTGAAAAGGCTTCCTACTTGCTTTTAATTCTTCAAAATAACCAAGAAAGTAAGAAGCTCCCTTAAATCCGCCTTTGTAACTTGCAAAAGGATATTTAACTTGAGGTATAGTGCAATCAAATTCTATATCAGTTAATTCCGCCTTTTTAAGTATATTGATTTGCCCTTCATCAATCAATGTAACCTTTGAATTTGCATTGTTTATCTTAACCTGCAGCTTATCCGGAGCAATAGGTAACAAGCATTTATTCAGATAAAAATCATATCCTGTTTTTCCCATCTTAATGTGCTCCTTCCGCTATTATATCTACCGCCTCATATACCGCATCTGTAAGACCTGACAGCACTCCGTCAAGGTCACCGTTGTTAGAGACGTGGTTATTGTTTATCTGCTCAATGTTGATTTCCGCTGTTGTAAATCTATTTATTGTTTCCTGCTCAGCGATATCACGAAGATACTTTAAATCCTCTTCCGTGATATCCATTGCGTCTTTTATAGCTCCTGTATTTCCTGCCGTATCAGCTGCTTTTCCTGCTATATCACCTAACTCGGGTATATTTCCAATACCTAACGGGTCTCCTATGCTTGGAATTTCAGGATTAATTACACCCTTAAGCATTCCTGACACCTTATCCACAACTCCATCACCCCAGCTTGCACCGGCACTAAAGGCATCTGAAGCCCAGCCATCTTTGAATGCGTCAAATGTAGACATTCCACTATTAAACGCATCTGATACGCTCGTATAACTTTGTTTATTCCCTGCGGCTGCGCTTGACTTTGCAGCATAGTCATCAGCCGCACTGCTTATCCCTGAAAAATCAAACTCCACAAAAGGTAACTTATTCAATGCTTCGCAAATACCCGCCACTACAGATAGCGCTGTAGATAACAAATTGTAAAACCATGATTGAATACCTGATATTGCATTGCTAAATGCTGTCATCATATTTGAAGCAAGCGCTCCGATAGCATTTCCTATTCCTATCGCAATATTTGCTACGCTTAGGCCTAAATTCCTGAAAAACTGAATTACAACGTTAATACCACCTGTCATTACTCCAAATCCTGTATTTGCAATGCCCGTCATTTTTGCTATTGCGTTGCACACGGCAAATATTATCGCAATCACAGCAATAATAAGTATGATAATCCATACAAGCGGACAAGCATATAATGCCGAATTAAGTCCATATTGAGTTGCTGTTGCTGCTGCTGTAGCCACCGTAAGGGCTCCTGTTGCTGCTAAATGAATCATCTGTGCCGCAGCCATTGCCAAGTGTATGCCGTTGCTTATAAAAGACACTGCATTTGCTGCAAGTTGTGCGCCATAGTATACCGCCAAAGCTGCAGCTACTCCATAAATAATAGGTGCCAACCATGACCAATTATCTGCAATGAACGAAGCACCCTGCCCTATTAAATCAAAGATATTAAGTACTACATCAGCAACCGTTGCCATTGCTCCTATTGCACTGTTTACAAAAGTTTGAAACCCTTCACTATTTGCTAAAGTGTTAAGTCTGTGTAATACCGGCTCAAATGCCTTTAACGCATAGTTTGAAAATGAATTCCAAATTTGTTCAAATGTCTTAGGCATCTTCTCAAACTTTGCATTTGTTTCATCAGCGGCGGCAAACACCGCAGCCTTTACAATATCGGCGGTAATTTTCCCCTCGGCTGCAAGGTCTTTTAGCTTACCGATAGGCTTCCCGAGATAATCCGCTATTGACTGCATTATATTTGGTGCTTGCTGGAATACCGCATTGAACTCTTGACCACGAAGTATTCCCGATCCCATTGCTTGAGTAAGCTGTAACATAGCTGCATTGACACCTTGAGTTGAAGTTCCTGCGATAGCGAATTGTTTGTTTACTTGCTCCATAAACCCAACAACTTCTGCAGAACTATCAAATGCATTCCCGGCTAAACTTCCAAGCTTTGATACAGCATCTGCAGTTTTCTGATACTGTCCTCTTGCCCTCTCGGCAGATTGGAATATCATATTCTGCATTTCTTCAGTAGTCTGCAAGCCATCATTCATCATATCAAGCCTTGCCGTCGTTGAAGTCAAAGTATCAGATAACCCTAAGATAGCTTTACCCGATTGTATGGTAGCATACGCCGTAACCATTCCTTTTATAGAGTTCATCAAATTATCAGCACTCGTTGTGCCCTCATTGATTGCCCTGTTAAACTGTCCTTGCTCATCTGTATTATCTCTGATATATCGCTCAGTCTCACCTACAGTTTGCATTAGCCTTATGTATGAATCATTGGCAGAAGATACATCCATATCGCTCATAGCTCTGTTTAAATTTTCTTGCTCAATCATAGCTTGGTTTAACTGACTACGTAATTGTTCAAGTCCTGCATTTGCTTCGGCAGTACCCACGTTCATAGGATTGCTTTCTATTTGCTGTATGCGTTCTTGTATGGCCTGCAATCTATTACCCATTCCGTTTATATCGCTAATTGCACTAGAAGGTAATATGCTCATTCCGGCTGCTGTATGCGCAATTTGACTTTGTGTAGAATTCAAGGTGCTTAACATAGTATTTGCACTTTGAACTTCTTGCTGAAATCTTTCAACCCCTGTAGTAGTAAATACTTCAGGACCGTTATATGATTGCCACTGAACCTGCTGTGGCTCCGGAGCTTCAGGAGGTGTTGAAGGGGGTGTAGGCGAAATTGTGTTGTCGCTTACACTCTGCATGGCAGAATCTAATTCATGTACTGCCGTAGTAGCTTGATTTATTGAATCCCTTGCAGCATCAATCGAAGTGGTATCCACGCCGGAATTCATTGTACTATGCAGTTCCTCCATTGCAGAGATACTCATATTGACCGAATTAATAACTTGATACAATACGCTTGTGAAATTATCCTGTAATTCTATAGCTGTTTGAATCGTTGCCATTATTTATCCCCCTTTCCTACTCATTTTTCTTTTCGTTTCTTTCTCTTTTTCCTTGTCATTTTGAGTTTTTACCCTTATTGCTGCTACAACAAAGGCTTTTTCCTGCTCATCCATTGCAAGGAAGGTCGAAGGCAATATATGTAATTTAAGAAGGGCATAGTAAGCATGATTAGCCTCCCAATCCCCTTCTTCTATTAGTTTTTTGCTTCTTCTACCTTATCTTCAAATGAAACATTGAAGCCCTGGAAATTTTGAACATACGCTGCAAGGTCATTATATTCACCCGGATCATCTACCAAAGCCATAAGCAGTTCTTCAGGCGTGTTTACACCGTAACTATCCTGAAGCTCTGCATCATAAAGGTCCGGTGAAACAATCGAAGCAACAAGCATTCTTTGTACATAAAGACTTGTTTTTAATTTCTGACGGTAAACGTTAGGCTTCCCCGTAATTGGTACTTCTATAGTACAGCTCTCTCTTATCTCTTCATTCTCTTTAGATGTTATATGTCTGAACTCCCACTCAAGTGGTTTACCGTTTTCATCACAAAGAGATTTAGTAACATGGTGTGTGGCATTCTCCTTCACAACCTTGTTCGCCTTCATAAATTTACTGAATTTTGACATTGTTATATCTGCCTTTCTGTTTTTGTTATACATAAACCCCTCATAAATGACTACTGCCACACATGAGGGGTTAACTACTTTATGTTCTAATTTGTAAGGAATCCGTCTAAGGATTTAAACTCCTCAGGCATCTTGAAATCTTCAAATGTAAAATCCATATCCTCATCAAGGTACTCGCCGTCTGCATCAAACTTGGAAAGCACTCCACCATCAATATTACAGTCGATAAATATTACTGTTTGGCGTCCTGCCTTTGAAGTAGGATCTTCATTTGTAATCTGTATATCAAAATAAATATCCTCACCTGTATCCTTATATTGGGCCATCAGCTTCCTGAATATTGATGTGTTGTAGTGGAATGTGGCTGAACCTGTTCCCTTCCACCCCGTGGTTTTATTACCTTTTCCGGTCTTTCCAAGGATTGGTATTTCCTTTTTAGTCTTGTCAAACTTTGCCTCAAACTTAATCGCCTGCATAAAGTTATATCTGCGTGTTCCTATTGTAACGAAACATTCTGCAAGAGATGCACAAAGTGTATCCTTTGCTTTCATTGTTATATTGGACATCTATACTCCTTCCTTAAGCAACAGTCACTGTCATAAAAAGCTTTGACATCGCATTTACTACAGTAACCGCATCTGTTACAACAACTGATTTCTTTGTACTACCCGGTGTAATTACAACATCTGAATCGGAAAAATTCTCAATTGCCCTGATTTCCTCAAGTTGCTCATGATGTTTTACAATGTCGGACCACAAAGATGTTCTGCCTGCTGCATCATTCGGTACAGCTCCAAGATATTTTGTGTTGAAGAGAACTGCAATATCGTTTGCAATCTGGTCAATCACTCTTATTGTCTGATTATCCTTAAACACATTTCCGTGTTCCTCGGATGTTGTTACCAAGGTGTTGATATCCTCCAGAATACGCACATCTGAGCCAACCTTATGCAGAACAAACTCTCCTGACTTAATGGCCTTTCTAAGCTCGTTTTGTGTATATCCGGTATCAACCTTGAACTCTCCGTTATACTTCTTATTCTGATTTGATCTATTTACCTCGCAACCTGCAGATATGCCTGTTACCCAGTAAACTAATGAGGCCTCACTCCATCCTGTATCAAGTACCTTGTTTTTTACGCTTGTTGTTCCATAATAATCTGCTGAAGGATACCCATAAAGTACAAGCTGAAATTTAACTCCCATTTCTTCACGAAGCCTCTTAACAAACGAATTGAACATTCCTCTTGTAGTATCATCCTTTACTACAACACCCATTGTGTTATAGGAATATGCCTCAATTTTATCTAAGTACTTTTGATAGGATGTACCACTTACAGTACCGTTAGTGCCGCCTGTAAGTGGTGTCGCGGCGGTTACAGCAATTGTAGCGTCACTCTTGAACTTAACAAAATCATTTGCAACCAAGTCTCCAACTGCCGCCACTATCTGACTATCTACAACCGTTGTATCGACTATTGTCTTTACATCAAACTTAGACTGATCATCAGCGTTCTTCTGAATTGATATCTTAATATCGTTTCCACGAACACCGCTGCAAACGGCCTCAGCCAATGCATTACCTGCTTTTAATCCACCTGATGTAAGCTTGTAAGCATACAGTGTCTTGGTATTTAAGAAGAGATCACGTAGCCCCTTCATCTTTTCATGCGTATACTCATACCCAAAGATTTTCAAAGAATCCTCATGAAAATCCCCATTGTTTACTTCAAATACCTCTCCGTCTATACCCCAATCCAGTTCAAGCGGCATTGTCGCAATACCTCTCTCGGATAGGTTAGCAGAAGCGGAATTCGCTGAAACAAAGTTTATATATGCACCGGGCAATTCTTTCTTTTGATTAACAAAAGTACCACCACCTAAAGCCATATTATATTACCTGTCCTTTCATATATTTCTCAATTTGCTCTTCTACAAATTCAATTGTGTATTCTTCACCATCAAAAAGAATAGTCGAAACTAAATCTTTTCTGTCGCTGAATCTGTCGCTATCAATCAATTGTTCTTTTGTAAACTTTGATTGCTCAATAGCGCCTTTTTTTGTTCCTTTTTCAATATCCATTACTCACCTTGCCCTTTCACTGCAACATTCCTTAACACTTCATCCATAGCAGCTTCTTTATTCTTCAACCTCAATGTAAACAAGTCGTAGTTCACAAAGAAATTTAAAATCCCGTCAACTATTTCAGATTTCATCTTTGAACCCCTAATTAAGTCTTCACCTACAGTAATGTATTCAAGGCAATTAAAAAGCCTTTCCACAACAGCATTGCACTCTTCTTTTTCTACACTTGAATTTGTAGGAATATACTGTATGCACATTTGATTTGTTCTGAAATACCTTTCACCAAGGAATACTTTACTTGTTGGATTGAGGCAAGATATAAAAAAACAAGGTTCCTTTAAACCCTGCTCTACACTCTCTGTATAAATGGCATATCCGTCTTCAAATTCAGTATTTATTGCAATGCTGATGCCCTCAATAATTGAATTAATCATCTCATATAGCCTCCTAAAAATCTTCTGACCTTATTCTCAAGAACATCAGGAGCAATACTTTGAATCTCCTGCACTGAAATCGTCATCATAAATTTCCCCGGAACCCATCCTGTATGATTTCTCGTTCTGTGACCATATTCAACATAACTGGCGTATTCAACCGGGTTTATGATTTCAATAACAACCATATCCCCAACGTGATTTACAGTAAGAGATTCCGCATAAGCTTTTGCATCCGCACTACCGCTTCCACCTGCTGCCTCTTCATGTGTTTTTGCGGTCCATCCTCTTCTAAGTGTTCCTCCAACTTTCCCGGAAGGATTTACTCTCTTTGTGTATTTGTCGCCTTTTTTATGATTCTTTGAATCCCTCTTTGCAACAACCTCAACCTCTTTTGAGTAATCTCCCGGAAGCGTTCGCTTGATAACCGTAGTCAAAAGCCTTGCTGCTAACTCCTTTGCACAAGCATCTATAAATCCTGATACATCCTCAGGCTTTATTTCATTCAACTTTCTCTGAAAACGCCTCAATTGATTTGCGTTAAAACTGCCCATATTCCACATTATGCCCACCTGTCAAACATATCTAGCATAATTTCTTGATGTGTATCTGTGTATACTGCAGGTACTCCACTTGCTTTATAAGCGTTCCGACCTACAACTACTTTAGATCCGGGCTTAATTATTACATTAGGTGAAATAAAAAGCTTAACTGTTTGCCTATTAGTTGCTCCCGTGCTTGTCTGTCCAACAGTGTTTAGGCTTCCATATGAAACTTTACACGGTTGATTTTCAAGCACTTTTACCTCTGAAGCTTTTGTTATTTTAGTACGTTCATCACGAACGCTTTGCATCTCAATAACATCACACTTTTCTGTAAAATAAATGTCTTCCATAGCTTTTTTTGCCAAAGTTCTTGCTCGCTCCAATACATCTACCATTTAATTCTCCTATGTCTCATAAGCTCGGTTTTACCATATGACTTGAGATAGTTGATAAATGCATCAAGCCTTTGTTCATGTGTTTTTGAGCCCTCACCTATAGCAAATGTAGTGTCCATATCACCCGCTTTTATCTGCTTCACAGCCATATCAAGGTTAAGCATGGAAAGTGTATTCGGGGCAAATGTCTTTTTATGTTCTAAAAACTCACCTATAGCATAGTCTACTGTTACAAATTTCAAAGCACCCGGAATATCATCCGGGCACTTATTAAAATTACAAAAATTGCAAACATATTGTGCGGCCTTTTCAGCTTGATACTCTATTGTAGTGTTATCTCCCTCTGTGACGGTATACCCAAACATCTGTAACCGTAAGTTTATCAAACGAATCGTATCTTCTAATATCATACGGTACTCCTTTTTGGTTAACCTATCTTATGCTTGAATGCCACAATTCTGATCTGCTTTGGTTCATATACCATCTTCCAGTTCTTTGCATTTGCAAGCTCCACCTCTGTCGGCGTCTCTGCATGTGCCCTCTCAAGGTTCTGCCATGCAATACCTCTTGGATGCATTATAAATGTCTTCCTGTTAATCAAGTAATCAACACCTGAACCCTTCTTCTTATCTCTATCAATCTCAGTAGGAACAAATCCTACAGGAGAACCGTTGCCATATGCGATAGCACCCTGACCGAACAGATATGTTGTATATGTACCGCTGTCAACAGGACATCCGTCATCTACAATTACCCTTCTTCCCTGATATACATCAAACTCTACGTCTGTGCTGTCTCTTTCGGTCTGTATGAGGTTCTGCTTCTTCAAAAATGCCTTTGTTGCACTGTGCATAGCTACCGCAGTAAGCTGTCCCTGTGCATCTCCTAAAAGCTGGCAGGCATCAATAAAAGCTGAAGCAGAAATATTCTTTGCAGCCGCACTTGATGCGGTAGTAATATCAAGAATATGGTCCTTCAAAGGCACTTCTGTAGTACCTCCATTTGCCCAGGAACCAAAAACACTTGATAAAATCTTAATCAATATTCTCTGATTCTCTCTTGCCCAATATCCCGCTACAAGGTCTCCTATAGCTGCCATAGGATCTACTCCGGACAATGCAGCAGATAAATCTGTTGCGGACCACATATTGGCCTTCCTGATAGTTGTAGACACATCCTTGTTTGATTTAATCTTTTTTGCTGTGAGGTCATTACCCTCAATTACATCCTCTGATGCACCTGTTAAATCCTCAAAGAACGGCATATTGTGAATAGGTGCCGCTTCTGACGCAAGAGCGTCAAATTCTGCATTGTTTGTTATGATACCTGACTGGAATAATGCTGATAATTCCATGGTTCTATTCACTACATAAGGGTTAAATAGTGTAGGTACAATAACATCCGATAAAGTTGTTCCGTTTGCCATAATAATTTAATTCCTCTCTTAAATGTTTAATGTTATCCCTGCTGCAGATGCCAACTGTTTAGCCTGCACAGGATCGTTTCTCAATATCTTTCCTTGCTCAGTCATGTTAAAACTTTCCTTTTTCCAAGGATTGACTATCCCACCTGAGCCGCTGCCACCTGCAGGATTATATCCATTTGGCTTGCTCTCAGCTTTGAAAAGGTGTGGTAAAGATTCTCTTAAAGGCTTAAGCACATCATCAATGCCTACAGGATTACCGTCCTTATCGAAGTTAAACTTATCAAGTCCACCCTGCTTATAGATTAAATAATCGGAGTCCAAAGCGCCTGCTTCTGTAAGTTTTGCTTTCAGCGCATAGCTCTTAGCAGTATTGGCCGCTTCCGTCTGCATAGTCCTTATTTGCTCTTCATAGTTCTTAATCTTTTCTGTAATCTCCGTATTATCCCCGACATTCTTTTTCAGCTCAGCGATTGTGCCTTCAGCCGCTTTAAGCTCCTTTACCTTGTCATTAAATTCCGTTTTAGGTACAGCATTTTTAGGAAATTCCGATTTCACTGCGTTCATGACCGCTGTTACATCAAGCTTTCCATCTTCAGCCTTCGCACCTTCAAGAATTGTTTGTAACCATTCCAACATAAATTTTCTCCTCAATCTTTTTTATTCCGGTCTGTTCCGGTTCTTAGGATTGCCAATTTATTCACTTGGCCAGTGTAGTCGTACAAGCGGTTTTATGCCATGCTTAGGGCAATAAAAAAGCACCCTGTTAAGGTGCTTTAAAGTTGCTTTTTAATAACCTTTTCAATTTTTATGTTATACGCGGAAGTTCAATTGATATACCTTTATACTACCACCTTAGGCGCCTAAATCTTAGCAAACCGGTTTCCGCATCTCTCCTTAATTTCTCAGCGAGCATAATCGAAATAGATCTGCTTATCATATATTCTGCCACAATACAATCTATGACATAAATTTTTGCGCCATCCGGAAGACTATCTATATTATCATAGTTGCACCAGTCCGCAGATTTTTGACTTGCAATTTCCGTACAGTATAAAAGTACATCTACATCTGGTGCATATCCAAACATTTTCAGCCTTTTAATCGCTCCCTCTTTTAAATCTTCTGCAGTCATTTTATCGCCTCCCTATTGTTTAAAAATGTCAACATTTTATCCATTGCTTCTGTTACAGATACCGTAAGTTTCTTGTAATAATGTTCCGTCAAGCTTACATTCACGTATTATACACCTTAGTGCATTTTCTTCTTCAGTTTCATTTCCTTCTGAATCAAAATAATAAATCTCAGAATAGTCTCCACCTGAAGGTGTTCTGCCTTCAACTCTTTTGTAGCTCATAACCTTTCCCTCTATTATCTTAATATTGTTTTTAAAAGTACTGCTCTGTTTGGAAAATTTTCTTCAAAATAAATCGGATCCCACAAAAACTCTACAATAGACTCTGCAAAATCTTCTGCATTAGAATTCTCACCGTAAGTAGTAGGCGAAATTCTATCTGAATGTAATATATCACTCTTCATAGCCTTAGTCCAGTCAGAACCTTGAGAGTAATCCAATCCATTTACCCCTCTGTTTGCATCAATAAAATGCCCAGCTTCATGACAATAAGTTCTAATCACATACAAATCATCATGTGGCTGTTCATAACGATAAAATGTTATTGCTTCCCCGCCAGTCGCATATGAGTAAGAAAAATCTTTGTATACCTTCTGCCAATAATAGTCGTTAGGATTATAGTAATCAACAAATTCAATTGTTTTTTGAGCTTGTTTTCTTACCACAGCAGGCACCTTGTACCATAAATCAACCGCCTTATCAGGCGTCATACTTTGAAGATTCCTATCATAGTCCTTAGGAAATACAAATTTTACACCATCTTCTAACTCGTATACAACTGCTTCATCTAATTTATAATCATTTATCACTCCTTTGGAAAATTTGTGCTGTTCAGTAGTTATTTCTGCGCTATAATCCCCTAATTTAATAGTAGCAGGCTTATCCAAACTATTTCCTTCGTGCTCTTGATTATTATCTTTCTTAATTTTTAGCTCCCACTCTTTATAGGTCATATTCTCAGGCACATAGTAAGTACCTCCATCCTCACTCCTTGCCGCTCTTTCAGCATTTTTACTCCACTCGTCATTAAAGTATGGTACAGTTGTTGTACGACAATTCACATGGAACGGTGGAGCGTTTACCCCGATTTGCCTTTCAGACATTTTAAAAACTTTACCGTCCATATCTTGGCAAATTTCTGAAGTATGAGAGTCCAGAGTTGCTACAATCTCATATTCTTCTACATCTAATTCTTTAAAGCAATCTTCCTGTGCTCTGCTTGCAAATGCAGCAGATTCAGTCATCACAAGTCTTCCTGCTGCGGTCTTTGAAACATCAAGTTTCTTTGACATTGTATTAATTATCTTTCCCGGGTCTTTGCCAAGAATTATACCTTGCGTAAGTGTTGTGTTTAATTCATTAATCAGCTTTTGTTTATTGCTCCATACACGGTCCGAAAAGTTTTTGCCGTCAGGTGCCCAAGGTCTATTTAATATTTTATCAATAAGCGTTTGATTAAATGCAGCAAGAGTATAACCAACTCCCATACCTTTTTGAATCTCAAAAGCAGTATGTAAATATCCGGCGCTGTACACGGTCCTCATAGCTTTATCTATTCCATCTAATTGATTCCCAAATACAACTTCAAGCTGTTGTTGCAATTGAAGTTGTAAGGCCTCTAACCTGCTTATATGTGCCCTTGCAGAAGCATTTTCAAGTTGCTTCATCCACTTGCCGTCAATGGCATTTTGCTGGCCATACTTAATGTACTCGTTAACATCCCATTTGAGTTCTGCCAATTCCCCGTAGGTTAAAAGCCTTCTTGCTTCCTGCATTGTGATACCATTATTCACAGCGAATCTTTGGTACCAAACTGAAATCTGACTTTCAATCTCTCTTTGTGCTTTTCTATACTGCTCTTCAATCTCTCTGTATGTTACAGCTCCCTTGTCGTGACAAATCTTTTCTATTTGTTCAAATCTGTCCTTCCAGTAATCAGCTGTCTTCATCCTTCTTCTCCATAGCCTTTGAGTTGTCTATAGGCTCTTTATCCTCATTAAAAGGATCATAGTTTATTTCTGTAGCCTCTTTTTCTTCAGCCAGCTTGTCAAGTTCATCCTGTGCATTTTTAACCCAAGGATGATTTCTGACAATAGTTTCATTGCTTATAATTCCGGTGGACTGCTGTGCGATTTGTGCTGTCTCCTGGTCATTCTGAACCTTTGTTCTTGCCCATGTTTGCAACACAACATCATCTTTTATCGGAATGTTTAACACTCTGCAGATACACCTTATAAATCGCCCAAATGAAGGTCTAAACTCTGTTTCAAGTAGGCCTGACTTTAATTCCAGTAACGAATACAAAAACTGTAAAGCCACACCTGAACTGTTTCCAAAGTTCTGCGGATCAGGATCAATGCCCATCCCCTGCTCAAATATACACTTTCGTGTCGTAGTTAAAAGCTTTTCTCTTGCATCTACCGGCAAATCAATGGTCAAGGTTGATACGCCCGACCCATCTCCTTGCTCATTGTCAACTTTTATAGTCTTATAATACTTTAAGTCTGATAAGAACTCGTTCAAATCAGTACCACCGTAATTTGTCAGCACGAAAATGACTTCCTGGATATCCTCAAGGTCATTTACAAAGCCACTAAATATCTTGCAATAAACATCAATTAACGGCTTTATATTCTTCAAGTCATCTGTATGCACATTGTTGTTGTCGAATGCAAAGAACGGCACTTCTCCTAAATCATGTGAGTATTCATTTGATACCTCACTTATTCCGTTGATTTCAACAAAGAACTTAGGATATGTCTCTAAGTTATCCTTTACCGTTCCTCCTGCAAGAACTCTGTATGCTGCACATTCTTTATCATTCCACAACTCGTAAACATCAAACTCATTACCGTCATCATCTATTTCATGATAAACCCTTAATACTCCAAGCAACTTTCTGTCTAAAGACTTTGACCAAATCGACTGTATTTGCTCTGAGGGTACTACGGCATATCTGTAATTTCCGTCATCAGCAGACTTCCACACATGAATCCACCCTGTTTTCTTGTTTGAAGCCTCAATACATAAATCCTTGCATACTTTAGGGTACTTATCGCTTAAGAAGGCACTCAAAGCCTTATTAGAGTTCTCCTCCCCGATATCAAAAACAGGCGGTTCTGTAAACAGATAGGATGCCTTTTGGTTAACCAACAATCCGTGAAAATTAAAAGGAATACGGTTGTCCGCATTCCTCATAGGTTGCTCTATATCTCTTGTAACAAGTTCTCCATTTCCGTCTTTTTCAGCTCTTCCTTGCTTCTTCTTAGGTTCAGACAAAATATCCGTCTCATTTTTATAGTATCTTTCCGCTCTTAAAGCCTCAGCTTGATACTTTGCATGAACATCTGCATATGAAAGTATTAGTTTTTTTACAATTTCTAATTCCACAATCAATTTCCTCACTTCATAATAGATAAGCCTGAAGGCTTTCTAATAATCGTATAACCAAAGTATCTTACTGCATCCATTGCATGGTCAAATACCTTTACGGGTTTATCCTCTCCTCTTTCCGCTGCTTTTTCATCCCAAACATATGATGCAAACTCTTTTAAAGTCATTTCACAGTTTGTACTTATCTTTACTTTACCATCCTGCAATAGTGAAGCAAAAAATCTAATTCCCTCAAGTACGTCATTTTTCGCTTTTTTTACTTGATATCCCCTCTTTTTAAGTTCCGCAATAAAAGACGCTGCGGAAGGGTCTATAACAATCCTTTGCGGCTTAATTCCTTGCAACCACTCTTCAAAGTCATCCGCATACTCTGTATTGGTTTTTTGTATGTCGCTGTCTCTGCCGGAATAGTAATATTCTTTAATACAGTACCAAATGCCATCAAAACCTTTTCCCCACAACAGGAAAACTGTAGCATTTTGAGTACCATAATCACAAGAAACATAATAGTAGTCTGGCTGTATCGGCGGAATCTCTTCAGGCTTTATAGTATGTTTTTCATTGTCGAACATATCGTATATAAGGCCTTCAGCCATTACCCAAAGTCCTAAGATATAGCGCTTGAAAAACACTCCAAAATACATACTTTTATAGCGGTTTTTTATGTGCTCTGATAATGACGGGTTATCATCCATAGTAAAGTGAAGATGTAACAAGTTCTTTTCCACAATCTTATCAAGCCACTTGACTTTAAACCAGTGATAAGGTGAACCGGGGTTACAGTTAAACCAAAACTTTGAGCCGTCAACAGAACACCTTCCCGTTGCCTGATTAACAAACGATTCAGGCATCAAGGCAACTTCGTCAAAGAATGCTCCTGCAGCAGTTATACCTTGCACTAAGTCCTGCGATGCTTCATCTTTACCACCGAAGACAAAGTAATCATTCTCTCTGCCATTCTTGCTGATAGTTAGATAATTCTCTGAACGGTGGTCCTGTACAAAATATCCCAGAGTTGCAAGCATCTTTTTAAGCGGTCCGATAACATTTCTTCTGCAAGAACCTACTGTCTTACCTGCTATTATAAAATTCTCACCGTCAAAACATTCCATCGACCAAGCGACATAGGCCATAGACATACTCATTGTCTTTCCGGATCTGATTGCTCCATCAGCTATAATTCCGTCATGTTCTTTGATTTCATCGGCAATCCACCATGTCTGAACTTTTAATTGCTTTTTGGACGGGGGGACAAACTTAAAAGGTTTATTTTTCTTAACTGCTTTCATCATCCCACACCCTATCTGCTAATCCTTTCAAGGCATCAACATATGAGCTGTCAATTTCTTCAGGACTACTTGTTACGGTCTTTGCTTTCAATGCCTCAATACGTGCCTTTTGCTCCTGTTTGTCCAATGTCGTTTTATTTTGCCCAAGTAAATCGCGAATTTCTTTGAAAGCTGATACGGCATTCTTATTGCCCGGATCCGCTGCAATATCTATAAGCGACTTAATCATCTTTTCTGATATATCGCCCGTAATCATCCCTTCCGCTATCTTTCGCAAGTCGGCTTTTCGCCTCCTTGCGACTCCTGAAGCCTTACCGCCTTTTCTGCCGCTTTCCCTTGCTTCTTCCTTGCTTCGTTCGCTAAACGGTATTAGGTTTTCCTGCCCACTCAATCACCTCACCTTCCCATCTGTCTATATTCGGCAACAAAAAAGAAGGCTCTCACCTTCATACTCTAAATTTATCTAACCTCTTTCTGCATACAAAAAAGACAGCCACGCTTGACCACACATGACTGTCTTAATTAAAAATAGTTTAGAGGTTCATTACAACGATTTCCTCCGAAAAACTGAGAGCGGTAAAATGCCCACCCGCTCTCGAACCTTTAAAAGGAGGTCATATGAAAAAGTATACTTGCTTTAAACTTTTCACGTATATAGCATATCACACTTCCAACTTTATTTTTCTCATTTTTATTCACTTTTCTTCACTTTTTCTCACTAAATACTTTATCAAACTCTTTCAGCCCTCTTGCATGCAGATTATGTATTGTGCCTAACGAGTAATGCATTGTCTCAGCTATCATTTCAAATGGCATATCTGATATGTATCGCATTGATAAAACTGCTTTATATCTCTCATTGTCCAGCTTATTTATAAATCCCCTTGCCTCTTCTACTAATTCTACAAGCTTTTTAATATCTGCAGTAATTTCTTTCTCTAAGTCTACACTATCGACTATCGCATTCTCTGCCCCACCACCTGTACCACCCTGTACTTTCTCTGACAAGCTTACGCTTACCTTTTCGGCCAATGCCATAAGTCTTTTCTTCTCGAGCTCTTTAGCTTTTATAAGACAATCAAGCGTCTTAAGCTGTCTTAGATATTCTTTTGCTGTCACTTACTCACCTCAATCCTTCTCAGTTGTCTATCAAGCTTTTGTCGCATTATTTTCTCAACAAACTCCTCATCATCTTCATCAAAAAGCATCTGCATTAGCATAATTTTAACATCTGCAATCTCTTCCAATACCGCCCTTGAGTGTTTTTGTTTACCCTCAAGTAGGTCTTTTTGCAATGCTACTATAAGCTCTGCAAGCTCTTCGATTGTCATTGATTTTTGATGTATTACGCCGTAGTGCCTTAAAACTTGTCTTGCTAAACCCTCAATCATTTCTACCTCCCCTTATCAATCCCTCTACTCCAATAATTTTAGCTATTTCTCTTAAATCTTTAAGCGGCATATTTTCGTATGTTTTTCTATCATAAGTATTAAAAAATCTTTTAACCTCCTTCAGTAAATCAGCTTTTTCTAGCTCATCAAAATAATCCTGCTCACATAAATAAAGTCCGTAAGCAATTCTCCCTCTTCCGTTATCTATTTTGAAGTCATTACGAACATCAAATATAAATGGCGTATTACTATCTGCGGTTACATATCTACTCCCTTTCCGTATAACTACGACTTCTTTAAACTTATCCAGCTCCCTCTTGTGAATACCATTATCATATCCTCGTCTAACCATTACTACTGTCCGTCCTACATAAAAATCTTTTATTTTATACATCTTCTCTACTCCTCTTATTTTGCTCCACACGGCATTTTAATTTCTTTAGGTATGAAAATATAGTCCAATACCTTTAAAGTGCCGTGTGAGTCATTCTAGCCATCTTAGGCTTAAATCTATTCAGTTTTTCTGTGCATAAGTTCACAGCCGCATGCAGAATAGCCTGCAGCATCAATCCAACTGTCCGTATCTCTTCCTGCACTTGCCTTGATTCTTGCGGTCTTCATCAATATCATCATCGCGGCCACCTGCGGCGCTGTTATGTGTATATCTAAGAAAGCGCTCCAGAATTTTGCTATAGTATTAAAATTATCCTCCGGCTCACCGTACTGTACATTCCTATCACTGCATACGCACTTTTCTGCTTCTGTCAAAATTTCTTTTCTTGTCATTCGTTAATCACCGTCCTTCCTTCTCTTTTGTCTCTTGTTAATTAACATATCTAACTTCGCTATATCCCCCTGCTTACCGAAAAAATTAACGAAATTTGTAAGCATATAGTTCGGCTTATATCCGTTGTTAGCAAGCATATCTAGCAAATCCAAGTAAAGTTGTGGACACTCATTAGTAATAAAACCATATACAATATCATATGCCGGTGATTTTCTATCAATAAGTCCAAGCAATGCAAAAATCCTTGGCGTGGTTAAATAGAGCAAATACATTTTCATTTGAAGTAAAGATGTTATTCCCAAAACTTTCTCAGGTAAATACTTATTATCCTTAATTAATGTGATAAAAGCTTCCTTTTCATCGCCCAACTGGTCATACAAGCTATTCCATAATGCGATTTTTTCTTTGTCATGCTCCCATCTGGTCTTCCTTATTTGAAATTCTTCTTCCGTTTCCTTAGACTTCTTTCTAGACGTGGTACTTATTTTACCTCTACTAGCAATAAGTGGCTCTGGCATACTGAGATATCTAACAAATTCATCTGGTGTTTTTCCAAAAACAACTTTAAAATAGCTTCTGTTACAAACGCCTTTCCCCTGTGTTGGAATCAGCATTACCTGAACTGCTCTTAAATACTTCGCATTCCACATAGGCCCAACATACCCTCTTTCATGAGCGGACAACGGAATATATCTCATAGGAAATGAGAATGCGGCAACCTTTTTACAACCATCTGGAAGTTCGCTATTAATCTCATCTTTTAAATCAAGTGTTATACGCATACGTTCATATAAATCTTCTGGCGTATCCGCATTATATTTTTTCCCTTTTCCACCAAAATCCTCACTATTGTAAAGGACATAGTTCGACAATTCTGTAATTCCATTTTTTGTACACAGTCTTAATGCCCTTTCATAAATATCTCTATCTTCAATATGATCAAACGCAACTCTAGCCGGTTTTAGTGCAATTTCTCCGAGTCTTTTCGCCTTGTCTTCATTCAAGAACAACGCATCCAGCCCCTGGTTAAAATCAACATATCTTTTGACAGTTTTTCCAGTGCGTGGATTCTTGTAAGTAGCACCTTTGTAAAAACCAGCAGCGATAATATCATCGATAATGTCATCAAATCTCGGTGATTTCAGAACATTATTATCCATTAGTACCAGATTCCTCTTGGGACCGAACTTCTCATCAATTATCTTTACTTTCTCTCTAATATTGATATATGGGACAAATTTTGGCTCCAATGTTTGAACCGCACAAAATCCGCACTTATTACCACACCCTTTTGTTGCGCTCAAAAAATAGGCATCATGAAAGGGATACACATAATCAATATCATCTAGCATTGAATAATCTGGGACGATCTGGTCTATGCATTCGTCGCCTGGTAAACCTAATTTTCCCGGTTCGTTAAGAAGACCACAAATAGGCTTTATTCCTGTTTCTTCGCAAATTTGCTCGGGTAATAGAGTAGCTGCTATACCACCAATTGTGACCTTATCAATTGAATCAACAAGTGCTTTTGCATATTCTATTGCTTCAATAGTAGCTTTCCACTCAAATGTAAATAACGTCGTTACATATACTCTATCCCATTTGATTCCTGCTAATTCCTGCGGTAATTCCCCTTTCGTAAATCTTACGTAATCATGCATGACATTCTTATGAAAATATGATATTTTCATAAGTCCCAATGGTGGCTGTTTGCATTTATACTTTGGTTCAATTAAAAGAATATTCCTCATCTATCTCACCACTTCATTTCCCTTATATTACTCATTCTCCTTCACATGTGTAGCAAATGTTATGTTGCATATTTCATTAGTTATCCCGTGAAGTCGTTTTTCAGAACGATCCCTTCTTTCTTTTAAGTCCTTTATAATTAAATCAACTATCTTTCTTGTAACATCAATGCCTATTATCGGATGAACTATCTTGTATACAGAATCGCTATTTGATATTTTTACAAATATACTTTTGCAATCAGCTGTTTCTAGTTCTTTAATTGATTCATTGAAGCCATCCAAATATTCTAAACTGGATTCGATCATATCAAATCCGCCATTTTCATTTACTATTTCTGCTATTTTTTTCAGCATTTCTTTTCCTTCTCTCCCTCAAAACTTCTGTATCCACCCTTTACCCTTGCATCCAGTTCATCTAGTAGCGCGATTCCTATCGTGGCCACTACCGGATACTCTCCCTGCTCTGCGATATAATTTAATTCGTGAATACAAGTATCCCAATCTTTATCTGTCATTGTCTTTAATTTGCATTTCCATTTTTGAAACCACACATTGTAAATAACATTTAAAGCCTTATTAAGTTTCGTGTCTGAAATGATATTCCCTGTCATAGCTGTCTAACCTTGATGTAGATTCCAACTTTTGAACCATAGAACTTTTCAGTTATCTCTGAAGCCACTTGCGCGTCATCCTTCCAAAAACCACATTTAGTCATGCAGTCTTTTAAAAGCTTAATCATGTTATCCGTATCAGGCTTTGTTGTTTTATACTCACCCTCTCTATGTTCCCCTAAAGGGTAAATCCATTTAGTAATTAGTTGCACAGCTCCATCCATAGGTTCTCTTACATGCGGCAAGCACAAGCCTATTAATTTACTTCTCCAAACTTTTAACTTCTCAGGTTCGTAAAAGAACGGTTTGCCTTTTACGACATGAACCTGTTTTTCCTGATGCGTAATTGTCGGGATGTCTTTCATAGGCAAAAAAAATTCTATTTCCATCTTCCTCTCCTTTTACTTTATCACTTTAAATTATAAAACTTTTCTTTTTCTCGCGCGTTAGTCGCTGTCTGCGTATCATCCGGAACTGGAACATGTGGGGCGTACCCCATCGCCCCCATGTCCAGTGAGGAATGTACGCACGACAGTGTGGACACAATATATATTTATATATATAAATGTCCAGTTGTATGTCCACTGGACATGGACATAACTAAAAATGTATGTCCAGTTGTATGTCCAAAAGCTAAAATAGCTAAACTGGACATAATGAAAATTGTATGTCCAAATGTATGTCCAGTTTCATTTCTGGACATCATTTTTGTATGTCCAGTTGTATGTCCACATTCCTTAAAATCTTTCCTTTTTCGTAAACATACCCTGCTTTTTTCAATTTATTTTTCAGTCTTGGTCTTTCTTTCCCTCTAAATTTGTCACCGCAAAAATCCTTTCTAATCACATCTTCACTCTTTCCGATTATTCTAGATAATTCTTCTGCGGTTATACTTTCGGTTGAATCATCAAATAATTCTTCTAGTGCATCTATATAAACTTTATAAGTTTCTTCGCCTTTTTCTTTTTGCGACTTTGCAAACTTGTCAGCTGTGCTCTTCTTTTGCCACGATGTTACTTCTACGTTGATATTAATATCTGCAAGCACTCCACTTTCATCAGCTTGGTGTATTGGATATTTAAACCAAAAATTCAAGGGTTTAAATGAAGGAAACTCTCTAAGTGTTCCTTCTACTCTCCATGCAGTGATATGAGATTGATGTTCCTGCTCTTTTGCAATATATTCCATCATCTTAGTAGATTGATCGAAGTTAAGCTTTCCTGTTGCAAAATCCTGCATAGCTGAAGGACTCAACCTATCATCTTGTCCTACTTCTTCATCCCATCCCGGTATATACTCATTCAAAGCTTTCTCTATTCCCTTAATTCTTGCCTTACCATTTTCAGCTTTTTTTATATCATCTGTAAGTTCAAGCTCTATAAGGTCTAGCAGTGCGTCAGGATCTCTTGCAAAAACTCCTGAGCCTGAAGCTCTGTCCATAGACCTTTTCCCACTTTGAGCCCCCTTGGAATGGTGGTGACAATAAATAACCGCCGAATGTAACTCCGTACATATCTTGTCGAATTGATTACAAAACTTAGCCATTTGGTCTGCACTGTTTTCATCACCTGTAATAACCTTGTATATAGGATCTAATATTATAGCCGTGTATCCTTTTTTCTCTGACCTTCTAATAAGCTTAGGTGCAAGCATATCCATAGGTACGGCCTTACCTCTTAAGTTCCATATATCTATGTTTTTTAGATTATCCGGCTTGTACCCTAAGTCTTTATATACATCTGCAAAACGGTGTAAGCACGAGGCTCTGTCTAGCTCCAGGTTTATATATAATACTTTACCTTTAGCACATTGTAAGCCCAGCCACTTTTTACCTTCTGCAATAGCAATTGTAAGCTCAATAAGTGCAAAAGACTTACCTGCTTTACTTGGTCCTGCAAGTAACATCTTGTGACCTTGCCTAAGCACATTATCTATTAGGCAATCCGCTAACGGTGGTATATCATCCCAAAGATTAGTGAGTTCCTCAGGATCAGGCAAATCATCATTAACCCCCTCTATCCATTCAAACCATTCACTCCAATTACTTTTACCTATATTTGTAGCAATCAAAAATTGCTTGTGTTCGCCTCTTCTTATTCCGGGCATTCTTGATAATCTTGAAGGGTTCTTGTTTTGAGTATCAACCTTTAATCCGTTTTTCTCACATACCTTGTAAAGATATTCCACACGTTTCTTATATTCTTGATAATCTTGTGCTTCTACTTTTACTATTGCATGTACCGACTTTTTTCCGGAATAAACCATACAAGCTATAGGAAGCTCCAACTCACGCATAATTGCGTTTTGCTTGCCCAATGAAACTGTATCAGACTCTACCAATGCATAGCGGTAATCAGTAACATTGTCATTCTTAATTCCATTTCCATCCAAAGGATTAAATCTAATCCATGCGCCTGCCTCAGGGTTGTTGTCTCCAAACACGGAACTTATATCATTGTATTTTCTAAGCTCTTCTATAAGTTGGCCTGCTGTTCTATCCCAGTTACCTTTTTTAGGGCTTAGTTTATCTTCATTGTTGTAAACTTCAGTTACGTATCCTACATTTTCAGTACTTTGAAATAACGTCTGCAAGTAAGTTATTAACTCATGTACCGGATTCCATGTACTGTCATCAGGTTCTTCTATTTCCCTTTCTTCAAGCCAAGTGCTATCTACTATAGTCAAATCATCTTTTACGATAGTATCGTCCCATGAAAGAGCATAGCTTTCGGTATTTTTTTGAGGTGGCGCAAAACCACCTCTTTTTGCATATTCATATATAGTGCCACCTGTTACAAGCGAACCACCTTCACTATTAAATGTACCCCATTTGCGAAAACATTCTCCCGACTTATATCTTGTATCGTTTCTACTCCAAGAATCCCAGTCAGATGCAGTATAGCCTTCTTCTTTTAGGGCCATGCCCACATTTACCCATTCTTGATAATCTAATGTAGACGGATTAATGTATTTAAGTAATTCCAACAAGTTATATCCTTGCATTTATATCCTCCTATTAAAAAGCCTCAGGCATAGCAGGATTATATGTACTGGGACGGATTCCTTGAGGTACTTTCCATCCGTTCCCTGCAATTCTGTCAATCAAATTTTTTGTATGATTAAACTCCCATGTACCCACATGTTGAAATCCTTTTCCCTCTAAAAATCTTATCTGCTTCGGTGTAGTAAGCCCTGCCTCTCTCCTTATAGCCAGCCTGTCTAAAAGCTTTTGTGCCTTTCCTGCATTCTCTATTTCATCAGGACATATGCCCATTTTTTCAAGAGCATCTATCTGTTTTTGTGATGCCGGCGCAGCCTCCCATCCAAAGGCCGGAACATATCCCGAAAGGTCCTCAGCCTGTATAGACATTTCAAACTGTAGCGGGTCTACAAGCCGTTTCTTTCTCCTCCTCATTTCTTCAAGCTTTTTAGCCAGTGATTCCTCTCTTTGTGCCACCACATCCGCCGATGCATTCTTTTCCGCTTCCTCAAGGTCTATAGCCATACCCGCCTTTTCTTCAAGGTCTTCAGTAAGCTTCTTTGCCACTTCTGCATCTTCACATATTAAATTTGCCGGATGGCAAAGTTCATGCCTTTCTGTATGCCAAAGAAAATCAATCAAAAGAAGCTCTTCCTTACCCGGATATAATCTTGTCCCACGACCCACCATCTGACTGTATAAAGCCCTTACCTTTGTAGGCCTAAGTACAATTACACAATCTACAGAGGGGCAATCCCACCCTTCAGTAAGCAGCATTGAATTACAAAGCACATCATATTTGCCCTTATCAAAGTCCTTTAATATTTCTTCCCTGTCATCACTGTTTCCGTTCACTTCTGCAGCCTTAAACCCCTTTTTATTTAAAATCTCACAAAATTTCTGTGATGTTTTAATCAGCGGTAAAAATACCACCGTTTTTCGACTCTTACAATACTGCAGCATTTCATTTGTAATCTGCTCCAAGTACGGATCAAGCGCAGTTCCTATTTCACTTGTAGAAAAATCACCTGACTGCATACCCACATTTGAGATATCCAGTTTTAACGGTACCGTAAGGGCTTTAATGGGTGATAGATACCCTTCCTTTATAGCTTTAGGAAGGGTATATTCATACGCTAAGGTCTCAAAGTATTCCCCAAGATTTCTCATATCACCTCTGTCAGGTGTTGCCGTTACTCCAAGAACCATTGAATTCTCAAAGTATTGCAAAACCTTTTGATATCCTGCCGATATACAGTGATGGGCCTCATCTACAATGATTACAGGGAAGTGCTCAGGATCGAATTGATTCAACCGGCTATCCCTTTGCAAAGTCTGTATTGAGCCTGTGGTTATCATATACCAGCTTCCAACACTTGTTTCTTCCGCTTTTTCCACAGAACATATAAGACCTGTAGCCTTTTTTATTTTATCCGCCGCTTGCTGTAAAAGTTCGCTACGATGTGCAAGAATAAGCACACGGTTACCTTTTCTAACCATATCCTCCGCAATCTTTGCAAATACTATTGTTTTTCCACACCCCGTAGGTAGTACCAGGAGAGTTCTCTTAGTACCATTTATCCAGGTATCTTCAACTGCTCTCCTAGCCTCTTCCTGATAGGGTCTCAATGCTATCTTGTCTTCCATTAGAACTGACCTGCAGTAAACTCTTTCTTCTCTGGTACTAAATACTTCTCAACACGGTTATTTTTCTTCAAGTTTCCGTTCTTATCTTTGTATTCATTGATAACTAAACTAAGTCTTCCCTGAGCCCCGGGCACTTTAGCCCAATTCATTGTAAAAGGCTCACCTTTTTTCTTTTGACCAATCGCAACAAAGAACTGAGACAGCTTCCATTCAGCTTTTGTATTAAGGTATAATGTATCAAAAACCTTGGCTTCTTTTCCGTCAGCTTTCTTTATAATGATAGTTAAGTCAGCCTGAGGACATGGTGACATTTTTTCAGAGCCTCCAAAATGTCCTTTACCTAATGATTCAACAACAAAGTTATATTCACCTGCAGGTAGTAGTTCATACTCACTTTCTAAATTAATCTCATCATCCCAACTCAAAGCCTTATCCATTGTGTTATCCATTTTATTTATCCTCCTTTTTAACTAAATGCAATTCCTTGATTCTTTTTAATGTCTTTTATCATTTCAAATACTTGAGGCCATGCGGCAACAAGTACTCCTTCCACAAAAGCCGGATCCATATCTTGTATAAGAGTGCCTTCCGGATAGTATCCCTTACCCATAACAGCGGTTTGTATTTCCCATTCTCCAACTTCATTCTGCTCCATTAAATCACGCAGAGCCTTAGGAATACGCTCAGGATCTGAAAGATACTTAGATACTTCATTGCTTTGTGGTGCTTCTTCCACCTTGCTTTTGTCGCTTTGAAACTCCTCCATATCCGGAGTATTTGTAATTTCTGTCTCCTGCTGTTTTTCTTGTTTCTTTTGCTCGTTCTTATAATCAATAAAGTCCATCTGTGACGGCTCAGGTATATAAGGCTCAACCTTTTTAGCTGTATTATTTAAAGAATGCTCTATTACAGTCTTTATTGAGTCGTATTCCATTGGCAACTCTTCAGGTAAGTTATCTCTATTCTTAGCATCCCAACAAGGGTGGTGAGAAGTGTACATGATACGTCTTCCGCCTTGAGCTTTATTTGTTCCTTTTTGTACTCCCTTGTTATCTACATTCACAACAATAGTCTTGTAGTTACAAAAGAGAACCATATCGGCCCACTCTTTTACAATGGGTGAACACTGCTTAGAGAGTTTTAACTCCCAACGATCATAAGCTCCCATTTCATCCGGTTGCTCAAATTTACGCATCATAGCATGTGCAGTAAGCACTACATTAATACCTTTATCCACTGCATCAGAGAGTAGATTTAACATCTTCCCAAAGCTTTCTTTTAAATAGGTATATCCTTTTCCATATCCAAAATCCTCTATACCTTTTACATTCCTTTCAGCGCAAATAGCTTCAGTACAAAGCTTTTCTGCCCAGTCAACTGTATCTACTATCAACGTCTTACATATAGAGTTATCTTTTATAACCTCTTTTATTTCTTCCAAAAGCATTGTAAAGCTTGTAGGGGCAGGAAACCTTGCGACATCCATTCTCCCTGTGGATCCTTCTGTATCTATAAAGACCGGATCAGGAAACATTGATGCTAATGTCGACTTACCTATACCCTCAGGCCCGTAAATAACCACCTTCGTTGCCTTTTGTATTTTCCCTCTAATGATTTCCATTAAAATACCCCCTCTTTCCATTCCTTTTGTTTTGCTTCCGGCTTTTCTTCCGAACCTTTAGCGTAACCATCTTCAATGATTATGCTGCATTCTTCACCTGTGCTTACTCGTGTAGCTATCACCTGTAAATCTTCTTTTTCAAGCCAATCACTGAATTCTTTTAATGTAATCATATCCATCTGTTCAAGCTTATCCATTAATACAAAACCACAATCAGGTTTTAGCTTTCTCACTATAGCTGTAGCTACCTTCAGCCTGTCAGATCCTGACATGTTATCCCACTGTTGCCCCTTATATAAAAGTTTTCCATCAGTTACAGTCAGCTCAGGCAATGGCAAGTCTGCACTATTAAGGAGCTCTGTTTTTTGCTTTCTGACTTCAGTTATCTTATTTGTAAGGGCTTCATATTGTGTCTGATATTCTCTTGCATCATCCTCTGCTTTATCCTTATCAAGATTAATACGAACCTTACGGTTAATTTCTTCAATTTCTGCAAGATTTTTCTCCAGCTCCTCAGTAGACTCGTCCTGTAATTCAAGAACTGTTTTCCTTGCAGTTTCTTCATCCTTTGCAGTTTCTTCATAAGCCTTTCTTCTTTCACTCAACTTTTCCTGCAATGATTTAATTTGCTCTTCAAGTCTTTGTACTTCGTCAAATATTCTTTGCTTTGCAAATGTAATTTCTGATAGTCTGTCACGCTTCTTTTGGTTTTCTCCGTTCCTTGCAAGAATTTCCTGCTGTTGCCTTATTAATTCAGATGCACTTACAAGCTCCTTCGGTGCCTCCGGGAAATACTCCTGTTCTTTAGCAAATTTTGATTTTTGGTCGGCAATTCTTCCTACTGTCAAACGTTCGTTATACAGCTCCTTTTCCTGTCTCTCAAGCTCATTTAATCTGTCTCCTACACCGATAATATTAAGCAGAGTATTAGCCTTTTCTGTGTCATTTGCTTCCATAAACTTAGGAAGGTCAAGGGCGAGCTTTTCCACAAAAGAATCTAATAATTGTTGTCCGGCTTTCTGGCCTTTTGGATCAGTAACCTTTAAGTCCGAATTCTTTCCTTTTCTCTCTACCACAAGACCATTGCTAAGAACTACATGTAAGTGTGGTGGAGTTACTGAACCGTCTCTTTCTGCCTTTGAAGGCTTGTATGCTGCACCAACTAATGCCCAGGCTATAGAATCCAGAACACTGGTTTTACCCTGATTATTGTTGCCACCGACTATAGTTAATCCACTTTTTGACGGTTCAAGCTTCACAGCCTTAACTCTCTTTACATTCTCTATTTCAAGCTTATTTATTTTTATTGACATTTTTCCTCCTCAATTTCCAGATGTTCATAAGCGAACAAAATCATCTTTGACACAACTTCCTTCTCATTCAAATTTGTTTTCATCGTTACATCGTCAATAATTCCCTTTGCCTCAGCTGTGATACGGCACCTGTAATAATTATCATTAGAAGGATACTTTTGCTTTTTAAATACCAACTTCTCCATGCTATCCTCCTTCTTAAAAAACAAACATTACTACAACTGCAAGGTTAAATATTGTTAAGCCTATGACTCCCATCCAGAACGCTCTTTCCACACTGTCGAGATCATACTCAAGCTCTGCAACTTTCCTCTTTAGCTTTTCAACCTCTTTGCTATGACTGCTCTTAAACTCTGCTATATCTTTCTCTAATCTTTTGCCTGTCCACACATCCGGCACAGCTACCTTTTCTTTTAAATTAGACATTTAAATCCTCCTTTGCTGAGAAGCTTCTTTCCAAGCTCCTTGTCTTCTAATAGTTCTTTTAATGTTTTCTTTTCAAGTGCCTTGCTCAATGAAGGACTACAGAGTATTACTCCCAGAGTGCTGTCTGTAAGTATCTGACCAATTGTAGCCGACATAGTTCTCTCAATCCTTTTTATCCTGATAGCTCTCTTCTTTTTCTTGCCGTAAACGACTTCTTCTATTTCCTCTATAACCTTTAATTCACACCAGTTGCGATACACTTTCTTGACTTCAACCTCACAGATTACATCAGTAGGCACTGCGTTTTCTTTTATAAAAAGCTCGCACTTCATCATGAAAGTGTCTCCCGGCTGTATAGCCTGATGAATTTCTTTATACCTTAGTGCAGGCTTAAGACCGCCAACTATAGCTATGTGTATAATTTTATTATTGTGATGTACTATCATATCTTTTTCCTCGCCTGTGCCAGTGCCTCTTCCTTCGTGATGTAGAAGTAAAGGTCTGTAGAGCTTACCTTGAATCTGTCGTATTCAAAACCGCTATCGTAGGCGCATTCCTTTTCAGTTAAGATATAATCTCTGTTTTTAAGTGTAACCTCAATCGGATCATAGCCATCTTTTAATCTTTCAATTAATTCAATGTACAGCACTTCCGCCCTACATTTTCTTGTTGTTCCTGAGCTTCTCTGAGCCCATGTAGGAATAGATACTTCTACTAAGCAGTCATTGCCTTCAAAGTCCTCTCCTATCGTCCATCCCGTAAAGCCTCCATCCGACGGACACACCGGATAAATACCGACTGTATTATCAAATTCAGCTGTAATGATGTTTATGTCCTGAAGGTTTGCCTCAGTCAGATTAGCCTGTGCGAATGATGTTCCGTCTAAATCCGCGCCCTCAAAGCTTGCTTCTGTCAAGTTTGCCGATAAAAATACAACATCTTTGCAGTTCGTCTCATTAAAGTTTGCACTCCATGCATTTGCGCATGAAAAGTCTGCATTTTTTAAGTTTGCACCTTCAAAATTTGTACTGACAAGAACCGCATCTATAAAGGTCGCTCCCTCAAGGTTTGCGCCTGTAAAGTTTGCTTGCGATAAATTTCGCCCCGTGAAGTCAACGCCTCTCAAATCCATATTTGCGAAATTGTTGTTTAAAGTCTCTTTTAATTCTTCCTTTTTCATTTATCCTACCTCTCTTACTATCTTCCATCCTGTGCCTCTTGCAGGCCTTCTCCTTTGACTTGCAAATTCCGAAGTTTGTATTTTTATCCTCTTTGCTATCCACTTATCAAAACCTGCTGTATCAAAGATTATTGTTGAATTTGGTTTTGATGGATCCACCTTTGTAGCGAATGTTTGCTTCGGGTCTCTATAAGCCTCCATAAGTAAAGGTTGTGGAAAACCTAAGCCTTTAAGCTCTGACATTTTCATTATTTTTCTCGGATACTCCATAATTTTCTCCTAATCTATTGCGTACTTGTCCCATGTGCCTTCGTCAAAGAAATCCTTACCCATAAAAGACATTTTTCTATATATTTCGTTAGGACTGTGCGGTACTCTAAGGGCTGCATTTTTAGCGTCTCCACCGTTCTCCATTATTTCTTTGACAATCCTTAATTCTTCTTTTGTCCAAGGCAAGGTTCTTGATGTATAATTCTTCCAAGCCTCCTTATCGTACAGGTCAGTACCCATGAATTTTATCTTTGCAGAAACTGACACGCTTTTGCGATTTAATGTCTCCGCAATCTTTACAATCTTAGTGCCCTTGGCCTTAAGCTCTGACAGCGTGGCTATTTCTTCCATGCTCCAGCCCCTTCGCGGTGAGTAATCATTTTCTTCTTTCATAGCTTCTTCTCTTCTTTGGAAAACTCCTCACTTTGACATTTTCATAATCTGTTTCGGATAATCCATCTTTTCTTGTCACCTCCCACAATTCTATAAGTTCATGAGATATCAGAGATACCTGCTCCGCTGTACCCTTTATGTACAGATCCTCAACTAATCTCAGTAAAATACTTTCTAATCTTTTCTGTTCTTCGGTCATTCTTTTACCTCTTTACTTTCCCTCTAATCTCTCCTAAACTATCCTTACAAGCTATTACCGTAGCTGAGTAAGCGAAAGGAGGGATATGAGTATGAAATTTAACCCTGATTGTGTGAGAGATATCCTTATCCACATCGAAAGTTTTGAGTATGGTTCAGCTCATACTATTGAACAGATGCGCACTGAGCTATCCAACTACTCATATGAGGAACTTGATTACCACTGTTTAAACTTATATGAAGCAGGACTTATAAGAGCCTCTACAGTCAATATACGTGGCGCATATCTTCCACGAGTTTCAAGAGTGTGTGATTTAACTTATGAAGGCCACCAATTTTTAAGTGAGATTCGTTCCGATGATATTTGGAATAAAACCAAAGAAACTGCTAAAAGCATCGGCTCCTTCTCTATCAATACTCTCTCAACAATTGCCACAGATGTTATTTCATCTCTTGTTCACAAGGGTCTTGGCCTACAGTAACGTATACCGTTATATTCAGCTCCGCTTCAGCCATGGCGGAGCTTTTTAATGTAAACTCCTTGATATTCTTAATTTCCACTCCATCAAGATATATCCGGTTATCCTTGAGTGTGAGTTTTTGTAGTTCCATTTTTCTTTCCTACCCAACCTTTTCTTCTACCAGCTTCCCTAAAAAGAGATTTACAAAGTACACTTGTCCTTTTCCTGTAACCTTTGTGGTCTTTGTAACTCTCACGCTTCCGTCAGGATTATTTATCGTGCTTTCCTTTACCTCAAATAGGCCTAATTCCATAGCCTTTTGTGTAGGTAAGTTTTTGCTGCTTCCAGCCTTCATTAAGAAGCTTCTCTGTCTTAGTTCCTCAAACAGCCTCTTTTGTCCTGTATC
>ERZ772945.203-NODE-203-length-49666-cov-10.807402_pt1 | contig 49666 bp, 44 predicted proteins | sample MGYA00511681_ERZ772945 | MGnify/ENA primary metagenome ERZ772945 (study PRJEB29015, sample SAMEA2737943) | human oral metagenome | biome: human oral; feature: human-associated habitat; material: dental | place: China | collected 2143 ...
AAAATGCTGTCCCGTGTATCTTACGGGCAGTTTATTTTTTATCATTACTTATTTCTTTAATTAATAGTGTCAATTATGTATGTTCGGGAAAATAAATAGCCAAAGAAATGCCTAACGGAAAGTTAAGCATCACAGTTTCTTCTACCATCCAGACTATAACTGTCGGTATTGGAATTACACCAATTCAGTCCTATAAAAAGGAGTTGCGGACTATACCGCCGATAGGGAATTTCACCCTGCCCCGAAGAATACGGCACAAAAGTACAAAATTAATTCTTATTAGAGGATTGTTTGCACCTTTTTCATTTAATGTGTGTTGAAGTTGAGCTATACAAGTGATAGTGCATTTTGTTCTAAACAGTGTTTTGACATATTACCATTTTCGTGTCTTTATCTTAATCAGTTTTAAGAGATGATTTTATATCATTTATAATGGATTCTCCACGTTCAATAGCTAATAAATCATTATACATAGCAATATTCTGTATTTCCTTGATAGAGTAATCAAGAAACGATTGTGGAAGGTATTTCTGTAGTACACCCTTAATTTCCGTAAGTGCTTCATTAAAGGCATTTTGTCTTTCTTTGATCCAGTCCGCTTGCTCTTTTACCTTACCCTCAACTTCATGAAGATAATCCTCTATTTTCAGCTTTGTTTCATCATTTAATTGGCTATTTATATCAACAATTCCGTTCTGTATTACATATATGCCAATCTTATTAAGATTTGTAGCAATATTAACATAGTTGTTAACTTCTTTGTCTAAATCTAATTTTCTTTTCTGTAATTCTTGACAGAGACTCTTGAATTTTTCTACTTTTTCCATTTTATAGGTTTATATTAGGTTATTATTTAATCCCATAATATTCTGATTGGGAACATTTTGGGAACATTTATAAAATAAGAAAAAGCTAAGTGTTTGATTATAAACAACTTAGCTTTTTACTTGGTACCCAGACCCGGGCTCGAACCGGGATGCCTTGCGGCACTGGTGTTTGAGACCAGCGCGTCTACCTATTCCGCCATCTGGGCTTTTTTCAAAACCGATGCAAAGGTACATATATTTTTTTAACTTGCAAAAGATTTCATACAAACTTGTGAAAAATCTCATACAAACTTACGAAAAATCTCATACAAACTTGCGAAAAATCTCATATAAACTTGCGAAAGATTTCACATAAAAGTACCTATTCGAATAAGATTCGAGTAAAAATCAAGTAAAATCTCGAGTAAGATCCGAATAAAATTCGAATAAAATTGCAAGTAAGATGATGGATATTCATTAAAATTGCAGCTTTTTCTTGCACATATCAATTTAAATACTTATATTCGTTGGCAGCGTAACGTCCATGCCTGAAAGGGAAAAATCCCACCACTACGACTGCAAAAGGTGGTGGAAGGCTGGAGAACAAAAGCGCTTCATGCCCCTATGCTCCATTCATGGCGCAGTAAAGGGAGGCGGAAATGCAAAGACAGCAGGCACTATCAGGCCTGGAATTAGGTTCTTCACAATACGAGAGGGGTCGGAAAGCAAGACTTCGAGCAAGTAATTACCCCCCTTTGGAGCAGGATTGTCACACACTAAAATTGTTAAAACAAATGACAACAGCATTCAAATCAATGACACTACCAATAATTGTCACGCACTAAGGTTGTTAAAACAAATGACAATAGCATTTAAATCAATGACACTACCAATAATTGTCACACGCTAAGGTTGTTAAAACAAATGACAACAGCATTCAAATCAATGAAACTACCAATAATTGTCGCATGCTAAGGTTGTTAAAACAAATGACAACAGCATTTAATAAATCAATGACACCACCCGTAATTGCCTCACACTAAAATTGTTAAAACAAATGACAACAGCATTTAAATCAATGACACCACCCGTAAACCGCGAATATTACTTCTGTGTTATCCTCGCAGGAGGGAAAGGAAGAAGGCTGTGGCCTTGCAGCCGTGAGCACCGTCCTAAGCAGTTTATTGATTTCTTTGGCACAGGAAAGACGCAGCTTCAACAAACCTATGACCGCATGAAGCGGATGCTTCCACAGGCTAATATCTACATCAACACAAATGAAAGCTATCGCCATTTGGTAGAAGAGCAACTGCCCGAAGTGGCACCAGATCACATCATGGCCGAACCTATCTATCGCAACACGGCACCCAGTGTGGCATGGGCAACCCATCGCATTGCACGTGTTTGTCCACAAGCCTGCCTGCTGATGGTGCCCGCCGACCAAACCGTTGTGCACGAAGACATCTTCGAAAAAGACGTGATGGAGGCCTTCGCGTTTGTCGAACAGCACGCCAGTCTGCTCACCATGGCCGTCAAACCCACGCGCCCCGAGCCCGGATATGGTTATATTCAGATGGGAGAACGCAGCGGTGTCGGTGATATTTACCAAGTAAAAACCTTCACCGAAAAACCCGATCGCGACTTTGCCCAGCTCTTTTTAGATAGCGGCGAATGGTTTTGGAACACGGGAATGTTTGTCTCTCGCCTATCCTTTTTACAAGAGAGTCTATCCAAACTCCTCCCACCCGTGCTGCGTGAGCTTGACGAAATGCACCCCCATTGGACGCTTGACGATGAAGAAAACTATGTGAAACAATATTTCTCGCGCTACCCCAACCTATCCATCGACTTTGGAATACTTGAAAAATCCGAACAAGTATATTTCAAGAATTGCACCTTTGGCTGGGCAGATTTAGGTACATGGCATGGCATCTACGAAGCCATTAGCGATGAAACGACGGACAACATCTGCCTCGATTCGGCTGTCATTTTCGACGAAGCCCACCACAACATCGTCAAACTTCCCCACCACCGTTTGGCTATTATCCACGGATTAGAAGACTATATTGTGGCCGAAGAAGACAATGTGCTACTCATTTGCAAAAAAGAAGATTCATCTTCGCGCATCCGAAAATACATCACTGAGGTGGAATTACAGAAAGGGAAAGACTTTGTATAGCACATGTACATTTAAAATTACACACAAAATAATTTACAAAAAGAGCGAGAAGAGCGTCCTACTCCCATCCGTAACAAACGACATTGGCCGACATGCTTGCAGCCATCTTTTTTACAAGCACGCCCCCTTGCGCCGCAGCCTCAAGCTAAAGTTCCCATAAACACATACATATTACCCACAAAAATGCGCCACTTTACCGCACAATTACGATGTAATCATGCGGCAAAGTGGCGCATTTTGCTGCACTATTCCACAATAGAGAAATCCAATTGCCGTTTCTCTAAGTTCGCTCCTGCCACTTGAATCTCTATCGCATCGCCTAATTGATAGCGATGATGATGCCGCCTTCCGCGCAAACAGAAGTTGCGTTCGTCGAACTCATAATAATCATCGCTCAGGTCACGCATGGGAATCATGCCCTCACAATGGTTCTCATCAATCTCCGCATAGATGCCATAACTCGTAATTCCGCTGATATGTGCGGCAAACGTCTCGCCCACTTTATCGGCCATAAACTCTACCATCTTATATTTAATAGAGTCGCGTTCGGCATTCTGTGCCACCAATTCCATCTCCGAACAATGCTCACAAAGCTCCTCATAATGCTTCTCATTCGCACTCCTTCCACCTTGGGCATAGCGCGTAAGCAGGCGATGAACCATCGTGTCGGGGTATCTTCTAATCGGACTTGTGAAATGCGTGTAATAGTCGAATGCCAAACCAAAGTGGCCAATATTGTGCACACTGTATTTCGCTTTCATCATGGCTCTGAGCGCAACCGTTTGAATCATCTTCGCTTCGGGTTTGCCTTCGGTCTCATCCATCAGCTTATTCAAACTGCGAGCCATCGCTCCTTTTGTGCCTTCGGTTTTCACTTTGTAACCAAATTTCACAATAAATTGACGCAAGGTCTCCATCTTTTGCGGATCAGGATTATCGTGCACACGATAGGGAAGCGTCTTTGCTTTCCGCCCTTTCTTGGCCTTTCCGATGCTCTCGGCCACGGTTTTGTTGGCCAACAGCATAAACTCTTCAATCAACTTGTTGGCATCGTGCGACCGTTTAAAATAGCAACGTGTGGGTTTTCCCGTTTCGTCAACATCGAAATGCAGTTCTTCACGGTCAAACTTCACTGCGCCATGCTCAAAACGTTTCTTGCGCAATGCCTTGGCTAAACGGTCGAGCGTGATGAGCTGTTCCGCATTTTCGCCCTTGTATTTCCCATTCTTAGGCGCAGGAGCAGGCTCACCCGTGCCATCAACCACACCATTTTCTTCTAACAACTGCTGCACCTCCTCGTAGGCATAGCGGCGCTTGCTGCGAATGATGGTGTGCACAATGCGGTAGGTTTTCACATTGGCTTCGTCGTCAAGCGTGAAGATTACGCTATAAGCCAATTTGTCTTCGTCGGGACGCAGCGAGCAAATGAAGTTGCAAAGGCGCTCGGGAAGCATCGGAATGGTGCGGTCTACCAAATAAATACTCGTCGCACGCTTCACCGCTTCTTTATCAATCACGCTCCCTTCAGTCACGTAATGGCTCACATCGGCAATATGAACCCCCACCTGCCACAGCCCTTTGTCGAGCTTTTCGATGGAAAGGGCATCGTCAAAATCTTTCGCATCGTGGGGGTCAATCGTGCAAGTGAATGCCGACCTAAAGTCTTCTCGCTCGGCAACATCCTGTGGTGTAATCTCTCCTGTTATCTTGTTAGCGGCCTCTTCCACCGCTTTTGGGTAGACATAGGGCAGTCCATATTGCGCCAAAATGGTGTTCATCTCGGTGTCGTTATCGCCTGTCCGGCCAATCACATCCACCACTTCGCCCACCAAGTTCTTGTGTTCTGCGTCGGGCCATTGCGTGATTTTCACAATCGCTTTGTCGTTGGTTTTTCCACCTTTCAGCTTGCGTTTCGGAATGATAATGTCGCTTGCAAAGATGTTTTCGGGCGTGATGAGATAGGCAAAGTCCTTGCCTACACGCAGTTTTCCTACGAACTGGTCTTTCTTTCTCTGCAAGATTTCAATCACTTGTGCCTCTTTGATGTGATGTTGTCGGCGCGCCATGAAACTCACTTTCACGCGATCTCCGTTGGTAGCCCACAACGAATTGCGTTCCGAAACGAAAATAGGAGTGCCGCCATCATCGGGCAAAAAAGCGTTCTTGCCATTTGCTTTGCGCAAGAATGTCCCCTCTTGCACCTGCCCTTTCGTGTTGAGTTTGTAGGAACTATCGGTCACTTTCACCAGAAAATCATCCCATGCCATCTCCTCAATCATGTCGATGGCCAACATTTTTAGGGGGTGCGTGTCGAGCTTCAACGCACGGAAAATCTCTTTAAAACTCAATGTTCTATCACCTTGCGAAGAGAAAAACGCCTGCAATCGTTCCTGCAACTGCTTTCTGCTCATGCGCTTTCCACCTTTTTTCCCTTTTCCCATATTTTGATTTTTTTGTTTCTTTTCTTCACACAAAGGAACAAAAAAGAAACGACAAAAACAATTTTTGCATCACCTTTTCCATGCTTTTTCCGTATATTTGTTCCCAAAAAGCCGGAAATTCCCCGGCTCATCACCTCTATCATCAAACAATATGACAACAGAATTTACCCCCGAAGCGATTGCCGAATACAGGAAACAAGTGCGCGAATACATGTTGCTGGCACGAAAACCCAATGGTGAACCTTGGTTGGATGAGAAAGAAGCCGACCGACGTCTGCGCACATTCACTGACGACGAACTGGCTTTCGGCATGCCATTCAATACGCCCGAAGAGATGGCTTCAGTGCTCATTGAAGGCTAAGCTTCAATCGGTGGTTCGAACATCTCCCACCTTATTAATATACATTCACCGGCATTGGTAAAAAAAGATACAAAAAAAATCGGCAGTAAATCACTCACTCCCGATTCCAACAGGTGAGCCATTCCCTGGCTCAACCTTCACTTTTATTCATCTAAAAACCTAAACCTTATAACTAAAAACCAAAAACCTAAATGTGTAATCCTTACTAAACAATCTTTTGCTCCTGAGAGCTTACCTATTGAGTCATGTCAAAATGCAGCCGCATTGCATAGCGGACTTGCGTGTTTCGACGATGCAAAAGTAGAACAAATCTCTCAATAGGCCACAAAAAGGCATAGACTATTTCACCAAAAGCGCCTATTTTTTGACATAAATCAAAACCACAGGCCACACCATAAGCATTTTATCCTGCATGGAATGGAAAACATATCGCTTTAGCTTCGCCTTTAAAACAGGATAAAAAGAGGAACAAAATTTTGAATAAAGCGTTTTTTTCGGTAAAAAGATTTGCACTGTAAGTAATTTTTATTACCTTTGCAACCGTTTGAGAAAACAATATATCTACAAGTTAATTTTTTTATCAAGTTAAATTATTAGTCGTGTAATCAACAAAAGAGGTTGTACATTTAGGGTAACATTTTTAGGAATTAAGCACTATACACCATATATATGTTAGAAGAAGAGGCCACTGCATGATGGCCGAAACCAAATAAAAATCCCAGCTATCCGCTATGCGAACAACTGGGATTTTTTGTTTCACTATCCCTGCATGAGCCACCATTTTAAGTGGAAAACAGGCGGTAAGCGGGGGCGCAACAAACTATTTCTACGCCCACTTGGCAGCATGATCACTGCTCTGTTGCAGCATTATAGCTTTCCAATCACCTTGGTTAGCTGCTCACCCAAGCCTATGGTGTAGCCTTGTGAAAGGAAAACTACACGGTTAAAGGTGTCGGCAATGATGAAGATGGGCAACTGATTGCGCTGCGCAAGCTTCATTTGTGTGGCGATTTCTTCGCGTATTGCGCCCGTCTTATCGATGCCAAAGATGGTGTTTTGGGGCAGAAGTCCAAACTCATTCTTCTGTTGTTCAAACTTCTTTGCCGCTGCTTCGTCGGTGAATAGCAGCACAAAGGGGCGTCCCCATTGGTCTAATTTGGCTTTCATCTTGGCAATATCGTGCAACGCATGATTGGTAGGTTCCTGGCCAACGCCTAAGATTCCCAACACATAATAGCCGCGTCCCGTTTGACTCAAGATAGAAACTTCCTTGCCTTCGTGGCTGAAAAGGTTCTCGCTATTGAAGCTTCCAAACACCTTTACGCCCTCGTCTTGTTGCCGAACGATGAGCTTCACCTGCGTAGTGTCGCCCGCTTCGATGCGGAAGAACTGATTATGTGCCAGCACACTTCCATCGGCCATGCGCTGTCCTGATACCAAAAGATAAGTGCCTTCATCGAGGGTTGTGCCGTTTTTAAACACATTATGCCAGGAAATGCCACCGCCCATATCCACTTGTCCTTCGTCGAAATTCATGAGATAGGTCTGTCCATTGATGATTTTACTAATCGTGAAATAGCTGTAATACTTCGGATCGTCCAAGAAAGGCACGGGCTTAAAGTCGAGTTTCAGCGTCCCCGTCTTGGCCACTTGCTGCTCTTCGGCATCGAAATCAACATCCACCCACTGATGATCCTTCTTATATTGCACCTTCCACGACACGTAATCCATGCGCGCTTCGATGTTCAAGCTGCGCGCAACATCCACAAAAAAGATGTCGCGACTGCGCGAATCGGTGAGCCTACTCTCCCAAACACTGATGGGAGTTTGCGGAATACGCATGGCTCTTGTGTCGGGATTGAGCTTGATGTGCTGCCTAATCCACGCCACCAACTGCGCAGGATCATGTTGGAAACGCGCCACCTCTTCCGGCGTAAAGGCTTTCGTTTCGAAGAATTGTTTGAAGGGTTTGAGAATCATTTCATATTCCACCCGAGGCGAAAGTTGGTTGCTTTTGGCCTGCATGTTGTCGTCAAGAATGACCATTGGCATATCGCGCAGGTCCTTATCGGTGAGGGTATTGAGCAAATCGAGTGCCCTTTGCGACTGCTGGGCATACTTCTCTACGAAAGCTTTGATGGTTCTCCAGTTGCCGCGAGCCTTTATAATATAAGGTATAGCATCGGGAATGGGGAAGTTTTTCAGCGTCTCTGCCGTTGGAAACGTAGCCACATAGGCATTGCGCAGCGAGTCTTCGTAGGCCAAACGCACGGCATTTGCAGCGCGCAACGCCTCGGGAACATCGGGCAAAAGCGCCTGCTCCTTGGGCGGAACAATGTCCAAGTCTTGCGCCTGGGGCACGTGTTGCGCATCGTAAGCGAGCTTGATGGTGAGCTGTTTATCTTTACCAAACGTCGCTTTCACATAGCCAAAACGCCCGTTTTTCGATGCCCACACCAACATATCTCCTTTGCCTGCCGAGAGAAAAGTCATGCCTTGTGCATTCGTATATTTCGATGCGGCAGTGTAATATTCGGCATAATTATAGATTTTGAAATCCACTTTCGCATCGGCTACGGCCTTTCCTTGGGGTGTAACCACACGGAAAGCAATCTTTCCCGTGCTGCCATAGTTGTCGATGAGGTTGATTTCGGTGAAGTTATTCGTGCGCAACATCACCTCTTCGGGACCATTATAGTCGCCAAAGGCACGGGTGTGCATGAGCATTGCGCGCGAGGCCGGGGCATTAAACCAACCCAAATTCAACACGGGTTCGGGCTCACAAGCGCCTAAGAAATACCATTTGCCGTCGGCCCAAGCCTCAACCCACGCATGATTATCGTCGGTATGTGCCCAGCGGGGCGTATAGACTTGCCGCGCAGGAATACCCACTGCGCGCAAAGCTGCCACGGTAAAGGTGCTCTCTTCGCCGCAACGTCCGCGTGCAGTCATGATGGATTGCAACGGAGAAGAGGTGCGCCCGTCGGATGGTTCATAGGTGACTTTCTCGTGACACCAATGGTTTACCTCCAAAATGGCATCGCGCATCGACAGTCCTTTCACGCGCGGTTTCAACTCATTCAGGAAGATTGCGCGCGAACTATCTAAGGGTTCGTTGTTCACACGCATGGGCAACACAAAATGACGGAACAGCAGTTCGGGCACCTTTTTACCCCAAGAAAACTCGTGCTGTGTGCGCAAAGCCGACCGCACATTGCCCAGATGATAGGCCGTGGGATAATCGGTTGCATCGGCCACAGGCATATAAGCATAGAGAAAGTGCAAGGCTTCTTGCTCTTGTGGCGTGGCATGCAGCCCGTCCAAACGATAGAATTTCTCGCCGATGAGTTTCATTTTTGCCTGAAAGGCCGCATCCACTTTGGCACGATAGGCGGCATCGGTGATGAAATGTTGCGCTGTTGCCAGCAAGGAAACAAGGCACAAGGCCAGGGTTAGTAGACTTTTTTTCATTGTTTTATTTTTATTGTTCTTACATTTTCTGTTGGTGAGAAAAGCCCCATCGGGGCAGCTTTCATTCGCCATCTGCCAGCAAAGCCGCAATGGTGTGGCGCACCCGGCGCGCCGTTGTCTGCATGATGCAATCCTCTTGTGCACCGGCTGCGCCCATGCTTACCGCCGCATTCAACAGCTTTGCGCGCGAAGGTTGGGGCTCACGTGCCGAGAAATGGAAGGCCATGACCTGTGTTTCGCGCCTTATTTTGGCAATATTTTGCTCGTTCACCCCGCATCCGGCCATGACGATGACGCGCCCCTTTGCCCAAGCATGGAGTTGAGAGAGCAACGCAATGCCCTGCTCGGCGGTGGGTTGTTGCCCCGAGGTGAGCACGCGTTGAAAACCTAAATCGCAAATTTCTTCCAAGGCTTCCCGAGGCAAACGGCAGCGGTCGAAAGCACGGTGGAACGTCACCGAGAGGCCCTTTGCATGCGCCAAGAGAAAACGATTGGCCTCCTTATCGACGTCGCCTTGTGGCGTCAGACAGCCAAAAACCACACCGTCGACGCCTAATTGGCGGCAGATGTCGATGTCGATGGCCATGCGTTGCAGCTCATCGGGCGTGTAAACAAAGTCTCCTCCCCTATTCCTGATGATGACATGCAGCCGCGTTGCGGTGAGCTTCTCGCGCGCCATCTTGATTTCTCCATACGAAGGTGTGGTGCCCCCTTCGGGTATTCCCATGCACAACTCCACGCGATCGGCACCGCCTTCCTGCGCAGCAAGACAGCTTTCCACGCTGTTGGCACAAACCTCTATTTCAACATCATTTCGTTTCATCGTTGGTTTCGTCTGCTAAAATGGTAGCTTTTACACGGTAAAAGCCTGTGAATTATGCGCTAATTGGGTAGCTTTTTAATGATATTTTGTATGATATTGCAGGTCGACCTGTCGCTTAAGAACACCGAATAAAGGCCTTGAGGCTCTTGTGCCGGGTCGCCCATATAGGGGTCACCCGGCTGCCATTGCTCGTGTTTGGCTACGGCATCGCCACCCCAAGCCCAAAAGTTGCAGCCCGAGAAGCCACTGCCCTGTTTTGCCTTTTTGAGGAAATCGTCGAACACAAAGGCATAATAGGCATCGCGGTTGCGCGTGGTTGTCTTGGGCGAGAAGGCGTAACCGTCGCGCGGATAGCCAAACTCTTCCAGCACCATGGGCTTATGCAGCGCCTCGCTAATGGCCAGATGGCGCGCAATGTAATCGATGGTGTAGGTCACAGAGCGCCGCAAATGCACATCTAACGAGTCGCGATGCGCCCACCCCCAGTTAGCAGGCCAGATGTGAATGTTGGTATAATCCACGTTGGGGTCGCTGCAAATGCGCCGCCAACAGTCTATATCCATCTCGCAACCCACCTCACCTTCGGAGCCAATTGAGATTAAATGGTTTTTGTCTAAGCTGCGAATGAGCCACGAAGCCCTGCGCAACCACGCCTCGAAGGCGGGCAAAGCCTCACGCGAAAAGGCGCGTGGCTCGTTGCCAATTTGCCATGACATAATCGATGGTTCATCGCGATAACGACGGCCGGTGTAGCGATTTTTGCGCGTGAGAATGAAGCGCACGTAGTTGAAAAACAGTTGCTGCGCACGCTCGTTGGTGGCAAACTGTGCCGAATAGCGCACGTAGTTTTGATAGCCTACGACGGCCGGTTGCACGGCTTTTCCTGCTCCTGCCTGCTCCAAATAGTAGCCATAACCGCCGCTCCACTCCCAAGAATTGTTGAGATAGAGCACGGCCAGCATGCCCCGACGCTCCATTTCTTGCAACAGATAGTCCAACCCGTCGAGCACACTGTCATTATAAACGCCGGGCGCGCGTTGCAAAGTGGGCGTCACTTTGGACTTAACACCCTCCTCACCATCGCTTCCCACGAGCACGCGGAGGTTATTAATGCCCATGCGTTTGAGCCGATCTAACTCAAGACCTAAGCGTCTTCGGTTGCCACCTTTGCCCGTAGAGCCCAGAATAGCACCATACCACAGGTTGGCTCCAACAAAATAATAGGGTTTATTGTGATACCAAAGGTGCCCATCTTTCACTTGCACAAAGGGCGATTGCGAGGCAGCCGAACAGCCGAGAGCCAGCAAAAGGGCTGCAAAACAGGTGCGTAATCGTTTCATTTTTCTGTCGTTTTATGCCGTCCCGAGGGCGGGAACGCTTATTTTTATCATTTTTATGACTTCCCGGGGTCGGGAACATCCGTTTTCAAAAAAAAATCGTTGTTCCCGAGGTTGGGAACGCTTGTTTTCGAGAAAAATCGTCGTTCCCGGGGGCGGGAGCCGTCATTTTTATCCAATTCAGCTGTTCCCGGGGGCGGGAACGCCTATTTTTGGGTTTCGCTGTCGCTTCATGGTTGGGGGGTTGGAAGCCCTGCAAAGATAAGGCTTTTTCGCAGATTTAAGCCATCAAAGCTCATAAATTCATGCTTTTTACCTAATATTAGGTATTGCGAGGCTCATTTTCTCGCGTTACTTTTGCAGCTGATAACAGTATTGATTTAAAAGATTGTATTGAATATGAAACCATTTTTTTTCAAATCCTTAGCATGCTTTGCGCTGCTCATGCCGCTGCAGATGCAGGCGCAACGCCATTTGCAAGACTCCACTTTCCAGCTTCGCGATGTGGTAATTAGCACCACACGCATGCCCGAAGCAAAACAAAATGCCGCTGCTTCGGTGACCATCATCGACCATCAACAGCTCGAAGCCGTGAGCAAAGTGGCGCCCGACATGTCGACACTTTTGGGGCTGCTTGCGCCGGGAATGGCACTCTCGAGCAACACAACCAGCTCGCGTTCGCAAACGTTGCGCGGCCGAAGCGCACTGGTTCTCATCGATGGTATTCCGCAATCCACCCCACTGCGCTCCACCGACCGCGACATCCGCACCATCGATGTGGCCGCCATCGACCATATTGAAATCGTAAAAGGGTCGACGGCACTCTATGGAAACGGCGCCATTGGTGGACTCATCAACATCATCACGAAGAAGAATTCGAGTGCAAAAACACTGGCAGGACAAACCGCTATCGCCGGTTCAACCTACAACTTTTTCAGGCAAAGTAAGGGGCAAGGCTATCGGCTTAACCAGCAACTTTATGGCAAACTGCGCAACATGGACTATTTGGTGAGCGGAACTTTCGGCCGCACCGGCAGCAGCATCGACGGCGATGGACAGTTCATTTCGCCGCGCTATGGCCTTGGAGATACCTACACCAGCAATGCCTTAGTGACGCTCGGTTATCAGCTTTCGCCTAAGAATCGTCTGGAACTGATGTACAATTTCTATCGCAGTTTGCAAGACACGCCGCTCATTCCCAAAGGCGGAAAATACCTCAAAAGCCCTGCCATTGGCGTCATTGGCAACCGCGATCCGCAGGCTGTTGACGAGGGAACGCGCTACAATCACAACGGCTATTTGAAATTTACTTCAAAGCAGATTTTCGCACATACCGATTTAGAAGCATCCGTTTTTGGGTCGAGTCTCTACACCATCTTCGATTTCCGACGCGCCAATCCCGCCCAACCGCGCTGGGAAGAAACCAGTGGACAGTCGGCCATCAAAGACCGCAAGTTGGGGCTTCGCGCGCAGTTCAACACGCATTTGGTGTTCTCCGAGCAGGCGTTCACCCACATTCTCTATGGCTACGATTACTTGTTTAACAAAACAGCCCAGCCGCTTGTCGACGGACGTTATTGGATGCCTTGGCTCACAAGCAACACACATGCGCCCTTCATTCAAACCAAAACAACGCTTTTTCAGTGGCTCAACGTGAAAATAGGTGCACGCTATGACGCCATCAACGTGCATGTGCCCGACTATCAAGTGCTGCGCAATCGCCTCTCCGACCCTTTGGTTAGCGTGAAAGGCGGGCATCTCAACTACAACAATCTCTCGTTCAACGCGGGGTTGTCGTTCAACAAATACCGCGCATTTCAGCCCTTCGTGGCCTATTCGCAAGGCTTCTCTATCTTTGATTTAGGCCGCACCCTGCGCGCCGCCAAGGCCGATGTGCTGGCCCATATCGCCACAGAACCGGTTAAAACCAACAACTATGAATTGGGCGTTTATTCGGTTCCGTGTAGTTGGTTGCAGCTCAATGCCTCGTTCTTCTACACCTATGCCAAGCTTGGCAGCGACCTGAAAATCGACCATGGCTTTTGGGTTGTCAACCGAAGTCCGCAGAAAGTATATGGCATGGAGTTGGATGCCGATGCGCAAATTCTGCCCAATCTCAAAGCCGGAGCCAACTTTTCGTGGTTCGAAGGAAAGCTCAAATCCAACGGAACCGGCTGGGATCACTACATGTCCAACGTGTCTATCCCGGCCGCAAAGCTCAGCATGTATGCGCAATATCAGCCCATCAAGCACACCTATTTGCAATTACAATATCTGCACACCGGCAAACGTCACCGCTTTTCCCCCGATGCTTCGGGCAACTATGCAGAGGGCGAGGGCATTGTTAATCGCATCAATCTGCTCAATCTCACGGCGGGTGTTGACGTGAAGCAATGGAACTTCGCGTTAGGTGTTTCCAATCTTTTGAACTACACCTACTACACACCTTCCTCAATGCTCATGGCACGCAACGCCGAATATGCACATGCCGACGGGCGCAACATCACGCTTACGGCCACCTTTAAATATTAAGCAGGTGCCTTTGCTCCGCAAGTCTCAAAACAAATAACGATAGATGCTTGCGGAACTTCCGCAAATGATAAAACAAATATTTTAGCGCTTGCGGAGCTTCCGCAAATAGCAAAACAAACTTTTTAGTGCTTGCGGAGCTTCCGCAAATAACAAAACAAACTTTTTAGTGCTTGCGGAGCTTCCGCAAATGGCAAAACAAACTTTTTAGCGCTTGCGGAGCTTCCGCAAATAACAAAACAAATATTTTAATGCTTGCGGAGCTTCCGCAAATGACAAAACAAACTTTTTAGTGCTTGCGGAGCTTCCGCAAGCACTAAAACTTTGCATGGGAAGGTGGCGCGGGCGAACTTCTCTTGCAAATCAATCGGCAATTCAATAATTCTTTGTAAATTCGCGGTCGATGGAAGATGAAATTTACATGCGGCGCTGTTTGCAGTTAGCCCAAAACGGAAAACAGTTGGCAAAGCCCAACCCTATGGTGGGTGCGGTGATTGTTTCTCACGGCAGAATCATCGGCGAAGGCTATCATGTGCGGTGCGGTGAAGGCCATGCCGAGGTCAATGCCTTTGCACATGTGCGGCCCGAGGATGAGCCTTTGCTCGGCGATGCCACCCTCTATGTGTCGTTAGAGCCCTGTTCACACCATGGCAAAACGCCGCCTTGTGCCGACCTCATCGTGCGCAAAGGTGTGAGGCGATGCATCATTGGCTGCGTCGATCCGTTTGCAAAAGTCCACGGACAAGGCATCCAACGGCTGCGCGAGGCGGGCATTGCGGTGACCGTAGGCGTGTTAGAAGCCGAATGTCGCGCGCTCAATCGTCGCTTCATCACCAGCAACACCGAGCATCGCCCCTACCTCATTTTGAAATGGGCGCAAACGCAAAATGGCTTCATCAGCGACGCTTCGGGGCAGCCTTTGCCGCTCTCCACGCCCGTAACGCGACGTTTGGTGCACCAACTGCGCGCCGAATGCGATGCCATTCTCGTGGGGCACACCACCTTTTCAACCGACCATCCGCAACTCAACACGCGCTATTGGAGCGGCGCTTCGCCCCAACGCATCGTGCTGTCGCGCACATTAGCGGCGCAAAACGCGACGCTCCCGGGATGGCGTGTGGCCGGCAACATCGACGAATTGCTATCGCAACTCCATGCCGAGCACTGCCAATCGCTGCTCGTTGAAGGCGGAACGGCCACGCTCAACAGTTTTCTTGCGCGCGGCTTGTGGGACGAAGTGCGCATCGAAACGGCACCCATCCTGATCAAAGGGGGCACGCCCGCGCCCGCAATGCCCACCGATTTTTGCAGCGAACAGCACCAAATCGTCGACGGAAACACCATCACCACGTTATGCAAATCATTCTCGCTTCAGCCAAAATCATGAACGCTACGGCCGATGTTGCCGTGCCCTTTGCCACGCAACCTGCGTTTGAAACCGAGGCCAACGAGCTGGCTTTGTCACTCACTTCATGGTCGGTGGCCGAGCTGATGCAGGCATTTCAGTGCAGCGAAAGCCTGGCGCACGACAACCAACAGCGCTTTCAAAGTTTCTTCAACGCAGCCGAAAAGCTGCCCGCCATCTTGGCTTATCATGGCGAAGCCTATAAACATTTGCGTGCCGAAACGTTCACTTCGGCGCAGTTTCAGCAGGCCCAACGCCACCTTTTCATCACCTCTTTTCTCTACGGTTTGCTGCGCCCTTTAGACCTCATCCATCCTTATCGCATGGAAGGTAACGTGCGTTTGCCCGCCACACAAGGGCAGACTCTCTTTGCCTTTTGGCGCGAACGGCTCACCGATATGCTCATTCGTGCCGTGCAAGCCGACGATGGTGTGCTGGTGCATTTGGCCACAGCCGAATACGAACACCTGTTCGATTGGCGGCGCGTGCAGCGTGAAGTGCGCGTGGTGCAACCGCTGTTCTATGTTGAAAAGGGCGATAAAATGCGCGTCATGGCTTTGTATGCCAAGCGTTGTCGTGGAGCAATGACACACCAAATCCTGCAAAAGGGTTGGCAACAGCCCACCGATTTGCCGCAATTCGCCTACGAAGGTTTTGCGTTTGCACCCCATTATGGCGACGAAAACCATCCCCATTTTATTTGGAAACAAGGATAATCCCCCTACGGGATTACACCTTATATATATGATAACCCATTAAATGAAAGGAACAAAAAATGGAAATTGGACAAAAACTACCCGAGGTTCTTGGCACCGACCAAGACGGAAAAGAATGGCATCTCAGCGATTTCGCCGGTAAAAAACTCGTGCTCTACATCTATCCGCGCGACGCAACGCCGGGCTGTACGAGCGAGGCTTGCAACCTCAGAGACAACTATGAGCGCTTTCTTGCGCAAGGTTATGCCGTCATTGGTTGCAGCACTCAGGATGCGAAGTCGCACAAAAAGTTTATCGAAAAGCATCAGTTGCCGTTCCCGTTGATTGCCGATACCGACCTGAAGTTGGTGCAGGCGCTCGGCGTTTATGGCGAGAAAAAGATGGCGGGCCGCACGTATATGGGCGTTTTCCGCACCACCTTCATCACCGATGAAGCGGGCGTTGTGACGCAAATCTTTGGTCCTAAGCAAATCAAAGTGAAGGCACATGCCGAGCAGATTTTATAGTCTGCTCGTGCAAAGGTAATGGCGTAACATGCAACGCAAATCGGTTTGAGGTGCCTTTTAAAGAAAAAGGCCAACCCTCGCACGTATAGAACGAACAAAACGCCCCAACACAAAGGATGTGTTGGGGCGTTTTATGTGATAAAAGCACGCTAAAGCAATCAAAACAAAACCTTATATTTTGTCAGCAGCAGTGCTGATACGTTCGGCAAGATCTTTGAGAGCATTGCGCAATGCAACCTTTTCAGTCTCCGTAAAACCACCTTCATTGCCTTTACTATTGTATCCATCTAACTTTTGATGCAGCCATGAACGGCTACGACCAAAGTAATTTGTAGACAAACGTGCCCACGAAATATCAAGCAAAATGTCACTAAGTGTTTGCTTCATTGTTGTGCGTGTCGCTGTTGTTACCGTCTCCATATTCTATCGATTTTAAATAGAATGTAAATCTTTATCGTTGGTGAAAGTCTTTATTTCCATGGCACGATGCGCGCAATCTTGGGTTCCTCGTCCTCCTTAAAGGGGGTGGATTCATAGCGAAGGGCAACGGTGTCGGCTGCATTTTTCGAGAAAGCGCAGGTCATTTTCGTCCATGGGTCTTCATCGTTATCTTCGAAGTTCTGCGTTTTGCGCACCCGTTCGACATCTTGCAACGGCCGTCCAAACAGCACTTCCTCGTCACCTCGCGCACCTTTCCTGCGCATTTCATCGATCACTTCCTTCGTGAAATAGGACGAAAGCAAAGGCTCAAGTTCGACGAAGGTAGCTTTATAATGGATTTTTTCGTGGAAATAGATGGCAAACATCTCGCTCAACCGCGTCAGCAGATAACCGATATCGGCACGGTCGTCGCCCTCAACATTATAGAGTTCGGGCTTCCCTTGTGCCGGAACACAATAGACGAAGTTGAAAAAGCCACAAGCTTCAGGCACATCGTCCGTGAAGTTAAAATAAACCGCTGAGGGCGAAACATGGAGCAATTCAAACGTTGACAGCACATAGTCGCGCGGCTTTCCAGAGAGCATGCGGCTCGAAATCTCTTTGTTTTTCAGCACCACCCGACCGCGATAACGTAGCGTGAGAAACACCGAATTATTCAATTCATAGTCGTCGGGCGAGTATTTAATCTTGTAGCGATTAGGCTTCTTGATGCCATAGATTTGCCAATCGCCTACCACCGTGTCGATAACCGCTGTGGAATCGATTATCACGCGGGGCGCATCGTCTTCTTCTACGGTGTCAATCTCCACTTTTGTTGCGCCCGTTCGCGCGTCACAAACACGGTTGTTGCGGTGGGTTTGCCACGAAACAAACCCGAAAACAACCATCAACATCACCCATCCTAAAATCGTTGTCTGCTTCATATCACTGCTGTTTTGCTTACAAAATTACAGAAGAATTTGCAGGTTTGCAAGTGTTTCTCGCTGATTTCCCATGCGAAAGCTGTATATTTGCAGGCAAAAAGACAACGATAACAATGCAGCAAATCATTACTCATTTCACCGACGACGACCTCTATAAGTTCACCATGTGTTGTGCCGTCATCGACAACTACCCGCGTGCGCAGGTGCAATACCAGTTTGTCGACCGCAGCAACCGGGTTTATCCCGCTGGTTTTGCCGATGCCTTGCGCCAGCAAATCAAAGCGTTAGAACAGGTGGTTATCACCGATGAAGAGGTGGATTTCATGAAAAGGCAATGCCCCTACATGCCCCATTGGTTCTTTCAATATCTCAAAGGCTTTCGCTTTTCGAGCGACTGGACGAAGGTTTGGCAAACCGATGAAGGCCATTTGCACGTGGAATTTGAAGGCTCTTGGAGCGACACCATCCTGTTAGAAGTAAAGGTGTTGGCCATCATCTCTGAACTATACTATTGCATGACGGGGCAAATCGAGCAATTAGACTACGAGGCTTTATACACCAAGACGCGCCTGAAGGCCGACCGTTTGCTCGCAGCAGGTTGTGTGTTTTCAGACTTTGGCACGCGCCGTCGCGCATCGTTTACCGCCGAAGACACGGTGGTTCGCGCCCTCAAAGACAGCGCTTCGAGCCGCGAATGGGCGGGGCGTTTGGCCGGAACGAGCAACATCTACATTGCCATGCAGCACGATTTGAAGCCCGTGGGCACCATGGCTCATGAGTTTATCTGCGCCATCGGCGGCATGTTTGGTCCGCAAATGGCCAATCACATCGCTATGAATGCGTGGCGCAACACCTTTCGTGGTGCCTTAGGCACCTATCTCTACGACTCGTTTGGCTGGGACATCTTCGCCCTAAACTTCTCAGAAGACTTTGCCAACCTGTTCAAAGGGTTGCGCATTGACTCGGGCGATAACCGCGAACAGCTACAGAGAATTGTTGAGAAATATCGGTCGTTGGGCATCGATTCGCGCACGAAGCAGGTGTTGTTCTCCAACGCTTTAGACACCGATCGCGCCATTGAAATTCAGCAATATGCGCAGGCCGTGTGCCAACCCTCGTTTGGTATCGGCACCCATTTCACCAACGATTTCGCAGGAATTGAGCCTCTGAACATCGTCATTAAGTTGGTTGCGGCGAAGATTACCGAGAGTTGGCCCTACTATAACGACACGTGTAAGCTGTCGGAAGACCTCGGAAAACACACGGGGAAGCCCGAAGTGATTGCCCGTTTTATGCAGGCCTTGCACATGAAGGGGCATGAAGCGTGAGCCTATCGCAACCGCAAAACAACAGAAAGCAAGATGGATATCCTGCTGAGAACGCCCTGCAAAGGGGTTTCTCGGCAGGATTTTTTTCAGAACTTAAAAGCCACTCGCCCACGGAAAGCGCGCACCCAAAACACCATGCCCCTGCCCTCGGCCACGCAAGTCCTTGCTATCCCCACATCATCGCTATCCTTCGATGTTGCCCCTGCTATCACATTGTGGAGCGATTTGCACCCTTCAATGTAACAAAATAGGCTTCTTTACCCTGCAATCTCTATCATATTGTGAGGTAATCTCAACCATTTTAAGAGACAATCTGTTGTATTTTTCTTGTTTTAAAGATTATTAACTGCTAAAATTTACACTTTCTTCCTATTTTTTTCTAAATTTGTTGTGACCTTTTGTTACGGGGAAAACTACAACCTTTTACCGTAACCTTAGTGCAAGGCAAGCTGCAATGTGTGTTGAAGGCATAGCCTAAGACCCATAAAATAAGCTCAAACCAGGGTTTCACTATTGCAAAAATCACACCATCGCAGTCCATACGTGCAATCGTTAACAAACCAAGCATACCTATGATTAAATTTTATTCGCTTGCAGCCGTGCTGGCTTTGGCTGTAGATTGGCCAGCATCAGCCACAGGATTACCTCCTGCCAAGGCTAACTTAAACAGTAATTTGCGTCTTGAAACGCAACAGCAACAAACGCTTTCGGGCACAGTTACCGACACCAATGGCGAGCCAATTATCGGTGCCAGCATATTGGTGAAGGGCACTAACAGTGGTACCATCACCGACTTAAACGGCCATTTCCAGCTCAATGTGCGGCCGGGTGCCACCCTCGTCATCTCGTATATTGGCTATAAAAAGGTCGAAGTGGCGGCCCAAGCCAATATGAAGGTGAGCTTAGCAGAGAACAATCGTGAGCTCAACGAGGTGGTTGTCGTGGGTTATGGCACCCAAAAGAAGGTGAACCTCACGGGAGCTGTGGCCAATGTTGATGTCGACAAAGCCATCGCCAGCCGCCCGATTACCGACGTGGGCAAGGCACTTCAGGGCATCACTCCGGGCTTAACCATCAACAACCGCATTGGTGGTGTGGGCACAGAAAGCACCATTCGTTTGCGCGGAAGTGTGGGTTCGCTCAGTGCAGCGAGTGGAACCAAGCCGCTGATTTTGGTCGATAACGTGGAAGTACCGAGTTTGAACCTGGTCAATCCCGACGACATCGAGACCATTTCGGTGCTGAAAGATGCTTCTTCGGCCTCTATTTATGGTACAAGAGCCGCATGGGGTGTGATTCTTATCACCACCAAGCAAGGAGCAAACAACGACCGCGTGCGCGTGTCTTATTCGAACAACTTTGCATGGAACACGCCCACAAAGATGCCCAAACTGGCTACGGCTTCGGAAAATGTTGACTTCATTTGGCAAATCATGCAACGCCAAGGTCTCACCCAAAAGAGTAATATCGGCTACATGATCGATCAGTATGCTATTGGGAAAATCAAAGAGTGGGAGCACAATTATGGCGGCATGTCACAGGCCGATTTGGGCGATATGCAGGCAGGAAGAGACTTTGAAGTGCGCAACGGAAAGACCTATTTCTACCGCTCTTTCGACCCCATTAAAGAGTTTACACGCAAGTGGACGCCGCAACAAAACCACAATCTTTCGGTGACAGGCGGCAACCGCACCACCACATATAACATTAGTTTGAGCTATCTTTCGCAAAAAGGCGTGATGAAGTTCAACACCGATAAGTATGACCGCTACACGCTTCACTCCAACATTACCACCAACGTTACCAAATGGTGGCGCGTGAGAAGCAACATCTTGTTTACGCGTTCGGTCAACGATCAGCCCTATCGTTTCACGTCAGGGCAATATGATGCGTGGTTCTATTTGCTGCGTTGGCCACGCTGGTACCCCTATGCTGACTACGAAGGCAAGCCTTTCCGCTCGGCAGTTACCGACATTAAGGCCGGCAATCGCGAGAGCCTCACGTCGACTTATCTGCGTGCCAACCTCGGAACAGAGCTTAATCCGCTGAAAAATATGACCGTCAATTTCGACTATACCTTCGGCTATGTCAACGATGCTACGAAGCGAAACGGCGGCAGAGTGACGGCCTACGACATGTTTGCCACTGCGCCTTTCAGCAACTATAAGGACTTGTATGGCAGCACACACGACCGCGTTATTCAGCAAAGCAGCTACACCTTGCAAAACATTTTCAAGGCCTATGCCACCTATAAGTTTGCACTTCAAGAGAAGCACGACTTCAAATTCATGGCCGGTTTCGATGCCGAAACACGCGAAGCATTGGGACATTATTCCGAAAGACGTGGGCTGATTAGCCTAAACATGCCCGAGATTGCCTTGACAACGGGCGACCAATACTCCTCCAGCACGTGGGGTTCGTTCCACAATGACTTTGCTGCTGCGGGCTTCTTTGGGCGCATCAACTACGATTTCCTGCAACGCTATCTCTTTGAATTTAACGCCCGTTATGACGGTTCTTCGCGTTTCCCACAAGGCAAAAAATGGGCATTCTTCCCATCTTTCTCGGCCGGTTGGCGCACATCCGAAGAGAAATTCATGGATTGGGCACGCCCCTCTTTAAGCAATTTAAAGCTGCGTGCCTCTTGGGGAACTATCGGAAACCAAGATGTTGCAGCCAACTCTTTCATCTCAACCATGGCAGCTAATCCCTCAGGATGGGTCATTGGCGGCAAGGAAATCACCTCGTTGGGCACACCATCGGTTATCTCTCCGGCCCTCACTTGGGAGCGTGTAACGACGTTTGACGTAGGTCTTGATGCGGGATTGCTGAATAACGAGCTCACATTCACTTTCGATTGGTATCGCCGTATCACGTCAAACATGCACACAGCTGGTGAGGCTTTGCCCGCAACATTTGGTGCCAAGGTGCCCAAAGTGAACTATGGCGAACTCACAGGAACAGGCTTTGAGGTCGGCGTAAACTATCAACACCGCTTCAACAACGGTTTAGGCGTGTCGGCCAGTGCATCACTTTCCCATGTAACCGAGAAGATTACGAAGTATAATAAGGAAGATCGTAACATCTATGGCAACTACGAAGGTAAGCGATTGGGCGAGATTTGGGGCTACGAAACCGACCGTCTTTTCCAGGCAGGCGACTTTAAACCCGACGGAACACTGAAAGATGGCATCGCCAGTCAGGCACTCTACGAGAGTGGAACATTCAAGTTTGGCCCCGGAGATGTGAAGTATAAGGATTTAAATGGCGATGGAAAGATTACCTATGGCAACAACACTGTTGAGAATCATGGCGACTTAAAAGTCATCGGAAACGCCTTGCCTAACTTCGAATACAGCTTCAACTTGGGCTGCTCTTACAAGGGATTCGATTTCAATACCTTCTTCCAAGGGGTGGGAAAACGCGACCTTTGGGTAGGTGGTGCCGTGGCTATTCCCAGTGGAGGATCAGGCTTTATGGATGCAGTCTACGCGCATCAAATGGACTATTGGACGCCATCCAACACCAATGCCTTCTATCCTCGTCCCACAGACATGTCATGGGTGGACAATGGACGTAACTTTTTAACGCAAACCCGCTATCTCTGTAATATGGCTTATCTGCGCTGTAAGAACCTCACGGTGGGCTATACGCTGCCCGATGTCGTGATGAAGAAGATTGCTTTGCAAAGCATTCGCGTATATTTCAGCGCCGAAAACCTGTTTGAATTCGACCACATGAAGGTTCCTATTGACCCCGAAAGCACGCAATATAAATCGGGATTTGGCGACAGTCGATGGTCGTTTGGACGCAGTTATCCCTACATGCGCACGCTTTCTTTTGGCGTTCAAGCCGTGTTCTAACCCTTAAAATGAAACAACGTTATGAAAACAGCATTTTATTTTGCAATCGCCTCCGCCCTGACGCTTACGGCTTGCAATGATTTTCTCACACGCGATCCGTTAGATGAGATTGCCGATAACCCCGAGTTTTGGGACGTAGAGTCAAATATTCGCACCGCCGTTTACGACGAATACACCACCTATTTCCCCGGTTATCGCAATCACTGGAATCGCGCAGACTGGTTCTCTCAGACCAATATTGCCGACTGGACCGATGACAATGCACAGCAAAAGGCGACATTTTTCACGAAGGTTGCCCCGGCATCTACCTCAGCATCGAGTTGGGATTTCAGCGATGTGCGCGTCATCAACGTGCTCATCAATCGCATCAACAGTGCCAACCTGAACAACGAAGCCAAGGAACATTGGCTGGGAGTAGCGCGGTTCTTGCGCGCCATGGAGTATGCCAAGCTGGTGAGTCGCTTTGGCAATGTGCCCTATTATGAAGAGGCTTTGGGCAACACCGACTATACAATGCTTTATCGTCCGCGCGAAAATCGTGTAACGGTGATGAACAAAGTGTTGGACGATCTCAACTATGCCATCCAGCACATCCGCACTTCAGACGGCGAAAAGGGGCTCAACATCACGCGTGATGTGGCGTTGGCCTATGCCTCACGCCTCATGCTTTTCGAGGGCACTTGGCAGAAATATCGCGAGAACAACACCGCTAATGCGAAACATTTCTTGCAGGCAGCCAAAGACTTTGCCACCACTTTGATGAGTGAAAACCATTACTCATTGTGCGCAAACTACAAGGATCTCACCACGTCTGAAGACTTAGCCGGCAACCCCGAAGTGATACTTTACCGTTCGTATGTAGAGGGAGTCGTGATGCATAGCCTCATGACTTTCCAAAATACAGAGGTAGAAATCGACAGTCCTTCGAAGTCATTGGTCGAGAGTTACCTCACCAAGAACGGGCTACCCATTCATCAAGTGGGCAACACCCAGTATCAAGGCGACCATACTTTCGCTGCCGAAGTGACCGACCGCGACCCGCGTTTGGCCGCAACCATCCGAACTTCGGGCCTCTCTTTAACCGGTATCGACGACGTTTGGGCCATCTCTGGCTACTTCGGCAATCGTTTTGTCAACCCCAACCTCATCGACAAGCCCGGTGGAAGCAGTTACACCTGCATCACCGACGCACCTGTAATGAAGCTCAACGAAGTGCTGATGAACTACATAGAAGCGGCTGCCGAACTGGCCGATATGGGCGCTTACACCCTCACTCAGGCCGATTTCGACAAAACCATCAACGTGATTCGCGACCGACCCAGCACGCAAATGCCCCATCTTGTCTTGGCAGGTAGCAACCTACAAGTGAATGGTGTGACCATCAACGACCCCGAACGCGATGCCGATGTGACGCCCATCATTTGGGAAATCCGCCGCGAACGCCGCACCGAATTGGTCTACGAGGGCATTCGTTTCAACGACCTTCGCCGCTGGAGCAAGCTCCATTATGCCGACATGGTGCGCAATCCCAAGGCCAATCGCGGTGCTTATCTCGACAAGACGGCCTTTGTCGCACAATATAATGCCACCCACACCACGCCCATTACCGTTGAAACACTGAAAGGTGTGAAGATTGAAGGAGGCGGAACGGCAGGCTATATCCAACCCATTACCAACACGGCTCTGATGCGAACGATGGCCGAAAAGGATTATCTTTATCCGCTACCGCAAGACCAAATCACGCTTTATAAGAGCCGCGGATATGAACTTCCGCAAAATCCCGGATGGTAAAAGAGACTTGTTGTGGCACGGCGCAGTGGGCTAACGCTGCGCAACCACACTTGTTTGTCCAATGAAAGGTTTTCATTCTTATTCCCTCCAAAGCGACGTTTCCTGTTGCTTTGGAGGTTTTCGTTTGCCCCTTCCCACCCATTCCTATTGCCGATAATCCAGCTATCTCACCGCCAACCCATACAAAAACACATGCTTTTATCGCGCAATCTACATGCAATTACTCTCCAATCTGCATGCTTTTACCCCACGATTTGCATGCTTTTACCGCGCAATTTCTCATGATATTTAAAGGCTTTTGTGGGCAAATGTGCGAAAATATCTGTAATTTTGCGGCATGATGAAGTGGAACATCCTTTGGTTGTTGATGCTCACTGTTGCGGTGCAGCAGGCGAAAGCGCAGGTGAAAGACGAGAAAGGGGCGGCGCATGCGGTGGCTCCCGAGGATCGACCTGTCGACATGGACGACCCCACTTTCGTGCCAATGGTGCGGGTGGGCAAGGTGCTTTTGGGCAGAGACTCCGTGCAATATGTCGAGCTCAACAACATCTATGTTTATCCACAGCCCACGTTTCAAAACGAAGAGCAGCGGCAGGCCTACAACCGTTTGGTGTATAACGTGAAGAAGGTGCTGCCCATCGCCAAAGAGGTGAACCGCATTATTGTGGAGACCTACGACTACATTCAGACGCTGCCCAACAAGAAAGCCAAGGACAAGCATTTGGCCTATGTGGAGAAAAGCATCAAGGAGGAGTATTCGCCGCGCATGAAAAAGCTCACTTATCAGCAGGGAAAGTTGCTCATCAAATTGGTTTATCGAGAGACAGGCAGCTCGGCTTATGGCACGTTGCAGGCCGTTTTAGGTCCCGTGCGTGCGGGCTTTTGGCAGGCTTTTGCATGGACTTTCGGCGCGAGTTTGGCCAAGAAATACGACCCCACGGGCGTGGATCGCCTCACCGAACGCGTGGTGTTGATGGTGGAAGCGGGGCAGTTGTAACAACAAACGTATGAAGAAGACAATGAAAATAGCAATGGGAGTGATGGCCGCCGCAGTGGTTTTGGGTGGCCTGCGCTGGTATAAAACGCATCAAACGGCATCGGCTGATGTGGAAGAGACGGCTGAAGTAGAGAAATTTTCACCCGTGGGTCCCACGTTTAACGCCGACAGTGCTTATGCGTTTACGGCCACACAATGTGCTTTTGGCCCACGCGATATGAACAGCAAAGGCCACGACCGCTGCGAAAAGTGGATTGTGGCGCAGTTCGAACGCTATGGTTGCACGGTGGAAACGCAGAAGGCCGTGCTCAAAGGCTATGACGGAACACCACTTCGCAGCACGAATATCATCGCCCACATTCATCCCAAAGCCAAGACGAGATTGCTGTTTTGCGCCCATTGGGACAGCCGTCCTTGGGCCGATAACGACCCCGACAGCACGCAATGGCGCAAGCCTATCTTGGCTGCTAACGATGCAGCCAGTGGCGTAGCCGTGATGCTTGAGTTGGCCAGAACCATTCAACACGATGGCAAGCTCAACACCAATGTGGGCATAGATTTCGTTTGTTTCGATGCCGAAGATTGGGGAACGCCGCAGTGGTCGTCGCAACCCGACAACGAGTCGACGTGGGCTTTGGGCGCACAATATTGGGCCAGTCATTATGATGCCGCGGTGAAGCCGCGCTTTGGTGTGCTGCTTGACATGGTAGGTGGCATGGGAGCGCAGTTCTATCGCGAGTTGAAATCGCTGGAATATGCCCCCGACGTGGTGAAAAAAGTGTGGCGTGCGGCTCGGCAAGTGGGCTTTGGTTCGTTCTTTCTCAAGCAAGATGGTGGCGGCATTATCGACGATCACGTGCCCGTAAACGAATTGGCGGGCATTCCAACGATTGACATTATTCCGTTTTATCCCGATTGTCGGCAGAGCAGTTTCGGCCCCACTTGGCACACAATGGCCGACAACATGGCGAATATCGACAAGCAAACGCTGCGTGCAGTGGGGCAAACCATGGTGCAGGTGATTTATTCTGAGCAGCCATAGTAAAGGTTTTTTGCACATGGGAAGAAACAAATTCTCGGCCAAAGAGATTGCTGAAATCAAGAAGTTGCTGCGCCTTAAGAACGCCGGTAACCGTTTAAAACAGAAATTAGTGCGCCATGATTTGCGTGTCGGCTATGGGTTTAGCATCTCAGATTTCAACCAACCCGGCAAGGCTTTCGGCGAAACCGAACTGCAAGCCGCTATCGATCGCGGTGCCATTCAGATTTTAGACGAGGCCACCATCGCTGCCATGAAGGCGAAATGGGAGCAGGTTCGTGCCCGCGAAGCTGCCGAACGACAGCAAAAAGCCCTCGACAATGGTGCCACCGATTGGCAACAAGCCATGGAAGAGTGGCAGCAATGGGAAAACGAAACGCAAGGAAAAACGGCCGAATAGCAGTGGCTTTTCCTTGCGTCTTGTGCTGTTGCATGCGCGATGATGCGCTGCAACGGGGTATAATCTTTTCTTTTTAAAGGCAGAATTTACAGGGCGATGTGCTCCACATCCACCTTTTCGTGCAGGAAAATTTGTGCACTTTCCTGAAATTTCAAGGGATTTTCGGTGGTCAGATAGTGGCAGGTTCCCTCCTTGGTGAGCCTGCTTTCCATTTCAAGATGGCGCGAAAGGTAGTCCTGAAGGCTATGGGCTACATATTCACCTTGCGGAACAATGCGCACATTGGGGCTGGCATATTTCTTAATCTTGGGCAGCAACAGCGGATAGTGTGTGCAACCTAAGATGACAGTATCGATGAGAGGATCGCGCGCCATCAGCTCATCCATCCGTTTTTTCACAAAATAATCGGCACCGGGACTGTTGGCTTCGCCATATTCTACCAACGGAACCCAGAACGGACAAGCCACACCAGTGACCTTGATTGCCGGCCAAAGTTTCTGTATTTCGAGCGTATAGCTGTTGCTCTTCACGGTGCCTTCGGTGGCCAAGAGCCCCACATGGTTGTTCGATGTGAGCGTTCCGATGACCTCTGCTGTCGGTCGAATGACACCCAACACGCGGCGATTGGCATCGAGATGAGGCAGGTCGCGTTGCTGAATACTGCGCAAAGCCTTGGCCGATGCGGTGTTACAACCTAAGATAATCAGTTGGCAACCCAACTCAAAAAGTTTGATGACTGCTTGACGAGTGAACTGATAAACCACGTCAAACGAGCGTGTACCGTAGGGCGCACGCGCATTGTCTCCCAAATAAAGGTAGTCGTATTGCGGCAGCTGTTGGCGGATGCTATGTAGGATAGTGAGCCCGCCGTAGCCCGAATCGAACACCCCTATGGGGCCGGGTTGTTGCGAAAGGGGCATCACTGCTGGCGATTAACGATGTCCTTTACCAAGGCATTGATGTCTTCGCCCATCGCCTTGTTGACGAAAGGCACGGCATCATTGTCGGTATTGAGGATGAAAGCATAGCCGCGATCGGTGCCAATGCGGTTGAGAATGGTGCGCAAGCGTGCCAAAACCGGTGCTTTAGCGTCTTGCTCAGCCTGCTCTAATAGTCGTTTAGACTCGGCAGCAAAGGCCGCATTCTTCTCTAAAAGCTCTTGAATTTCGGCCTGACGTTTGCGCAAGATAGGTAGCGGAAACGTGCGCTGACCGTCTAAAAAGAGCTCATATTTCTTGTTGAACTCATCTTCTACGCGCTGTGCTTCGGCTTTATACTTGGCTTTTAAGTCGGCCAAATTGCGTTCGGCTGCAGCATAATCGGGCATGGCTTTGAGGGCGGTTGTAAAGCTCAGATAGCCATATTTGAAATTGGTTTGTGCCTGCACGAGCGTGCAAACGCAGGCGAAGGCGAGCAATAAAAATGTTTTCTTCATCTTGATAATGGGTTGTTGAGCATGCCGTTGCAAGGCCATCGGCATAGTGTTGGCCGTTGAAAAACACGAAGAGGATATGTCGAGTCGCATTCCTGAAACGAAAGTAGGGACGCACCTTTCGGGCGTCCACATGGCTGATGCCCTGCATCTCATACGCTATCGGCACACGATGAAGTGTGTTCTGCGTCTCGGCATCTCCTCTTTTCTGCGCGGTTGGCGCTGTTTTATTTCATCTTGTTGAGCTGCGCTTTCACGTCAGCCGTAACATCTTTGCTCAAAGTAGAGCTGATGTAGGGGATGCCTGCGCTGGTGTCCATGATGTAAACATAGCCACCTGCCTGGCCAACAGCCTTGATAGCGTTTACCAATTTGGTGGTGATGGGCTGCATTTTGTCCTGCTGCTCCTTGGCCAACGACTGTTGATTGTCTTGCAAAGCCTGCTGATACTTTTGATAGAGGTTGTTGAGCTCGGTCTCGGTCTCCTGCTGTTTGGTAGCATTCATCGTCGACTTGTTCTTGTCGTACTCCTGGCTCTTGCGCTGCAATTCGTCTTGCATAGCTTTGAGATCGTTCTCATATTGCTTTGCTTTGGCTTCCATTTCGCCGCGTGCTTTGATGAACTCAGGCATTTGTGACATCACTTCCTGTGCGTTGATGTGACCAAATTTCTGTTGTGCAAATGTTGCTAAAGGTGCAAACATGAGCAACATTAAAACTAACTTCTTCATGTTGTTTTATTTTTATTGTTTATACTAATTAAATCATTCTTTCTACCGATTGTAGCCCAAGCGTTGCAACACCTCGTTGGAAATGTCGATTCTGGGGCTGCCAAAGATGATGCCTTGGTCGCTGGAACGGTCGAGCACGAGGCTATAGCCCCGATAATCGGCCACCTCTTTCACAGCGTTATACACCTCTTCCTGTATGGGAGCCATGAGACTTTCGCGCTTTTTAAAAAGCTCTCCCTCGGGACCGAAGTAGCGTTTCTTGAGGTCGGCAGCAGCTTTCTCCTTGTTCATGATTTGCTCTTGCTTAGCCTTTTTCTGCTCTTGCGAGAGAAACATCATCTCGTTTTGATAGTTCTTATAAAGCGTGCTGGCCTCGTTGTTGAGGGCTTCGACCTCAGCTTGCCACTTTTTGCTGGTTTGATTGAGTTGCTCATTGGCGCGCTCATAGGCGGGAATATTCTTTAGAATATATTCCATGTCAATCAAAGCAAATTTCTGTGCGTGTGCCATTGCGGGCAAGAGCGCCATGGCAAGCAGCGCCATCAACAGGCGCAAACCATTTTTTCGAATGGGGTTCTGTTTCATGTTCACATCCTTTCTTCTTGTTGTTTTATAGTCCTGCGGATGAGCGCGTTACCGAAAGGCATCGCAAAGTGCGCCATATTGCGGAATAAAGTGCACTGCATTGTGACACCATTCGATAGCTTTTGTCATCCCATCTGCATGCTTTTACTTTTTATATGAGTTATTTTAAAATTCCTGTCCTAAGATAAAGTGGAACTGACTGCCACCTTTTCGGTTGTTGACGTTGTCGCGATCGAAACCGTAAGCCCAGTCGATACCCATCAAACCCACCATGGGAAGATAGATGCGCACGCCGAGACCGGCACTGCGTTTCATGTCGAAGGGATTGAATTTGCGGGTGTCATCCCATGCGTTTCCGGCCTCAACAAACCCCAATCCATAGATGGTGGTGTTGCCAAGCATCAAGGGATAGCGCAACTCCATGGAGAAACGGTCGTAGGCATAGCCATTATAAGCGAGTGAACCGTTTTCATATCCGCGCAGTCCTATGGTCTCATCGGCATAGGTTGAAGAGCTTCCGCTCATGCCATCACCACCGACATAATAGGTTTCGAAGGGCGATTTCTTATATTTATTGTAGCTGCCTAAGAGGCCAAGTTCCATGCGAGTCATGAGCACAAAGCACTTCTGTCCGCCGCTTAATGCCGTGTAGGTGCGGGCTTTAAACTTCCATTTGTGGTATTCTATCCACCGATATTTCTCTTGTTGTTCGTCAGAGAAGGTCGGCGAGTTGGGGTTCATCGCCAAGTGGCGATAGTCTTTTTTGTTCCAAAGGCTCCAAGGTGGCGTAACGGTTACGCTGGCTGTGAAGTCAGAACCATAACGGGGAAAGAGCGGATTGTCGGTTGAAGTGCGGCTCAACGAGATGCTCAAGTTGAGGTTGTTGGCTGCACCGTTGCTCATGAGGAAGTATTTCCAGTTCTTCAACTCATAGCGTTGATAGCCCAACTGCGCGGAGAGCACGAAGTAATCGTCGGGCCAGCGCAAGCGTTTTCCCCATCCAACGCTGACACCATAGTTCAACATATAGGTGTCGGGATCGAGATAATTCTGATAGAAGCTGCCCGAATTGTAGCCATAGCCGTAGTTGCCGTAGTAGGAACTGAGGTAGTTTTGGCGGTAGGCATCGTTGTAATAGTTGCTCGAGACATCGGTCATCTTGCTGAAATAGCCGCCAAGGCTGAACTGATTGGGGCGCTTTCCGCCGAGCCAGTTGGTGGAGTAGCTGGCGTTATAGCTTTGATAATATTTACCATTCGTCTGTGCACCGAGGCTCAACACCTCGCCATCGCCAATGGGCATAAAGCCCCTATGCTCTTTATTCTTGCGGAAGAGGTTGGCCATCGAGAAGTTATTGAGTTTCAATCCCACGCGACCGATGACACCAGTCTGTCCCCATCCCAACGAGAACTCCACCTGGTCGTTGCTCTTTTGCTCGAGGTTGTAGGTAATATCCACGGTTCCATCGTCTTGATTGGGCGTCACATCGGGGTTCGAACTCTTTTCGGGATCGAAATGACCCATGGATTGTATCTCGCGTAAGGAGCGCATCAGCGCCTCACGTGAGAAGAGATCGCCGGGCTTTGTGCGCAGTTCTCGCCGCACAACATTCTCATAAAGGCGCGTGTTTCCGTTGATGCGCACATGACTTAAATAGGCTTGTGGACCCTCGGTGACGCGCATTTCAAGGTCGATGGAGTCGCCATCGATGTTGACTTCGGTGGGCTCGATGTGCGAAAACACGTAGCCATGGTTGTAATAGAGGTTGGAGATGGCGTCGTCATCCGAACTGACGCGCTTGGTAAGCAGCTTCTGATTGTAGACATCTCCTTTCTTCATGCCGAGCTTTGTCTTGAGCAGTTCGGTGGGATAGACCGTGTTTCCCACCCAAGTGACATGGCGCAGGTAGTAGCGTTGGCCTTCCTTTACCTTCACATACACATTGACATGGTTGTTGTCTGCCGTCCAAACGCTGTCTTTTAAGATGGTCGCGTCGCGGAAACCATTCTCATTATATTTGTCGATGAGGTTCTTCTTGTCGGTCTCCCAGCGCTCGGGTGTGAATTTCTTTGCTTTTAAAAAGCTGCCCAAGGTGCCGGCTTCGTGGATTTTTGCAAATGCACCTTTCTTCAACAGTCCACCTTTTATCTGCGTCAGGGTGAGCGCTTTGTTGCCCTCAATGATGATGTGGCGCACCTTCATCTTCTGCTTTTTATCGACATTCACATCCAAGATGACTTGCCCTTTGTTGGCCACATCTTCGCGTTGTGTGATGTTGATTTCGGCATTTTTAAATCCTTTATCGTCGAAATAGCGCTTAGCTAAAATCTTAGCACGGTCAATCATGTTGGGCGTTATCTGCGAACCTTTCAGCAGTCCCAACTTGTTCTCCATGTCGTCGCGCTCGCTTTTCTTCAGTCCGGTGTAGTTAATGGTCGACACCCGAGGGCGTGTTTGCAAGGCAATGTTGAGATAAATCTTGTTGCCGACAATCGAATCGGCCGAGATTTGCACATTGGAAAACAGCCCATGTCGCCAATAACGCTTCACGGCATTGGTGATATCGGCTCCCGGAACGGTGATTTCTTGTCCCACTTGCAGGCCCGAGATGCCCGTGAGCATGTAATCTTCATAGCCTTGAATGCCCGACACTTTGATGCCACCTATCACACAAACGCGCGGCGTTCCGGCATAGGAAATGTCGGGAAACACGATTTTGTCTTGTGCATAGAGGGCTGTGTGATGGGCAAACCCAACAGCTAAGATGAAAATTACCTTTCTTATATTGTTCATTATCGATACTATTTCGAAACGTTGTTCTTACTTGTTTGTGGGTGCTTCAGCATCGATTTGTGCGCCCGTTTTGCCAAATCGGCGTTGGCGATGCTGATAGTTTGCGATGGCTTTGTGCAGATCTTCTTCTTTAAAGTCTGGCCAATAGGTGTCGCAGAAATAGAGTTCTGAATAGGCAATCTGCCACAACAGATAGTTACTCACGCGCAGTTCGCCCCCCGTTCGAATGAGTAAATCGGGGTCGGGCATGAAGTTTGTGCACAGATGTTGCGCCAAAGTCTCTTCGGTAATGGGCGGTTCAGGCCGGCCTTCTTGCCGTGCTGCCTGCTGTTCGGCTACGATTTTTTGCACGGCTTGCGTGATTTCCCAACGCGAACTGTAACTCAATGCCACCACCATCGTCATGGTGTCGTTGTGCTTTGTGCGTTCCTCTGTCTCGTGAAGTTTCTGTCTTACGTCTTCAGGTAAGCGCGAAAGCTCGCCCATTACGCGAAAGCGCACGTTGTTCTTCATAAAGATTTCGTCTTCTAAAGAGGTGAGCACTAAGCCCATGAGTGCGCTGATTTCGTCGGCAGGACGGTTCCAATTCTCGGTCGAAAAGGTGTAGAGCGTCAAATATTTCACACCGAGGCGTGTGGCTTCGGCAGCGATTTTCTTCACCGCATCAACGCCAGCTTGGTGGCCATAGCGGCGGGGTTGCCCCTTTTCTGCTGCCCAACGCCCGTTGCCATCCATGATGATGGCAATGTGTTGTGGAATTTTTGTTCTATCTAACGACAATTCATTCATAGCGATTCTAATCTTTATTACACGTGGCACACTTTGCCTTAAAGCTGTAGGTGAGTGCGAATTGCAGCATCGAATAGGCGTCGGCATTCTTCCAAAGTCCACTCGATGGAATGCCAACGGGGTCTTTTATGCCGTCCAACTTGTCGCTCGTGGCGAAATGAATAGCCCACGAGAGTGCCGCATTGACGCGCCGATTGATTTTGTATTTGATGCCCATTCCGAGCGGAATATTGGCCGTGAAGACCGTTTTCTGCGTGCCATTGACATAGGTTGCGCCCACACCTGCGAAGAGATAGGGTGTGAAACGTTGCGCATGATAGTAGTCATGCCCGGTGCCATAAGGCCAAAAATGATATTCAAAGGTGGCATGTGCGTCGACCAACGTGTGGCTAAACTGAGCCGGATAGCGGCCCATCGTTGGCGTGTATGTGGTTGCCTGGCGCGCTTTTCCTTTCAGTTGACCGATGCCTGCGCCCCATTCTATGGCCGTATAGGGATTGAAATTGCGGCGCATCGATAGTGCAAACATCGGTTGTAAGCAACGGGTGAGGTTGTTGTTATAGTCGCCTAAATAGCCCAACAAGCCTATTCCGCCGCCCATCTCCATGAGATATTGGTCGTCGGTTTGTGCCGCAAGGGTCGTAAACGGCAGGCTGAAAAGGAGCGTAAATAGGGTTGTTCGCACGATGAAACGATTTTATGGGTTGCGCAAACCAGCCGTATTGGTTTTCCACACCTTACCCGTTTTCGAGGTGATGAGCCACACATTTTGCTCATCATCGAGGGCAATGGCTGCCGCAAGCTCGTTGCTTTCGAAGCCGGTTGGCTTCTTTAGGTCGGCATTCTGATGCCAAGTGAGACCTTGATCGCCGCTGACATAGAACTGTTTAAACGCGGTTTGCGTGTTGGTTCCGAGCCCTTGTCCGCCAAAGGCAATGAGGTTGTCGCCGATTTTCACCACTTGCAGTTGTGCTAAGCGTGGCGCTTGCCATGTCGATTTGGCCTCACCATAGTAGCTCCATGCGTGGGTTGCGGCGGCATTGTTGAGGGTAGTGCTCCAAAGTTGCGCCTGTGCGCCTGTAGAAACACTTGTTGCCGGGTTGCCGATGAGCACGAGATTGTGCACATGGGCATTCACTCTTGAGGCGAAAGACAGCAGATGAAGACAGCTTTGTGGCAGGTCGTTGCTGTTGTCTTGCAGCGTTTCGGCGGTCCAATTAGCCCCATTGTCTGCCGAAACGAGCAGTGCTCCTGCGCCCACAGCATAGAGCTTTCCGTCGTCATAGCCCGCGATTTGTTGCAGCGTAGGCGTGCCCATGAGCTGCCATGTCTGCCCGTCTGCACTGCGATACACGCCGCCGTTGCTATAAGTAAAGAGGTGTTGGCCGTCGGTTGTGAGGCTGTTGACGGCCGTTTCGCCCATCACAACGTTCATTGTTAGCTCGCTCCAGCCCGTGGGTTGGTTGTTGGCTGTGGCATAAAGGTGCGCCTGTCCGTTCTTAAAGCCCATGACAAAGAGACGATGATTGAGCGCCACTGCCTTCATCATCGTGAGCCCTTGCAAGGCAGAAGCGGCGTAGGCAGTGGCATTCCATGCAAATCTTCCTTCGGGATAGCGACGCACATTCACGCGAATGGTGTAGTCGTTGTAGGCCGAACTGCCATCGGGACTATAGACACGAAACGTGCGTGGCTGCGTGAAATCAATGGAATCGTTGGTCGAGAAATACTTGAATTCGGTGGAACCTGCGGGCTGATAGACCACCATGCCACCGTTTTTGGCGGCAAGACTGCACACCACTTTCTTCGCATCTACACCATAGGGCAGCGAGTCGGCATTGTAAATCTCGTGCCGAAGCTGATCGATATAAAAGCGATAGGTTGCACCATTGAGCGTAGTGTGGGCGATAGAGTCGTTGCCACGCTTGTCGTTCACCAACCTGTTGTATTTGAGTGTGCCCACAGAGAAAGCCGTAATGGCCGCATCATGATAGATGATGCCGTCGTTATCGCTACTTTTCAAGCACGAAGTCAGCGCACACAGTGTGGTGCAATATATGGTGAAGAGGAATAATTTCTGTTTCATTGCATTGCTTTCCTAATGGGAAATCAGGAGTAAATCCTGTTATTCAACTGATTTTTGGCTGCAAATTTAAGTAGAATTCTGCAAATAGTGGGCGTTTTGTGGGCTTAATTATGCAAATTAAGGCTTAATCATTTGTTTTTTAAGTTTGTTTTACTAAAACGGAAAGGCTTGCCAAAGCTACCTCTGTTGCGGCCACAAAAAGCGGTGTTGCTTACGTGTAAGCAGGGCTAAATCAAGGCAAAATGGAGCGACTTACGCGTAAGTCGGCGCAAAAAGAGCAAAAATGGCTCTGCTTACGCGTAAGTCACGCTGAAAAAAATAAAAATGCTTCGACTTACACGTAAGTCGGGTTGAAATGACAAAAAGCGGGCTTGCTTACGCGTAAGTCAAGGCAAAACGGGCAAAAGCAGCGCAACTTACGCGTAAGTCGGCACGAAATGATGCCCCGCCGGCTGCCTGATGGGTGAGCAAGGTGAAAGCAAACGGGGGCCGGTGTGCAGCGTTCTGCCACGCAACAGCACACAAAAAGGGGGCGCATCCCCATCAAAAATGGTCGTGCGCCCCTACATTAAAAGCTAATGTTCTTTTTTGTTTGCTTTTACAAACCTCTTAATCAAACCTCTTGGCAACAACCTATTTGTTGCATTGGTGCTTGTTATCGCACTTCTTTACGGCAGCCTTTCCGCCGCATTGCTGTTGCTTGTCGCACTGCTTCTTTGCAGCATCTTTCTTGCAACAAGGCTTTTGGTCGGCCTTTTTCTGGTCGCAGCAAGCCTTCTTTTCTTTGCAACAATCCTTCTTTTCAGTGCATTGCTTCTTATCTTTAGCGCACTGTTCGGTCTTGTTTTCTTTCTTATCGGCGTTCTTTACGTTTTGTGCTGTTGCAAAACTAAATGCGGCAACCAAGAGGGTTGCGCTTAAAATCATTTTCTTCATAACTTTATTGTTTTAAAATTGATTGCTGCAAAAGTAGTGTATTCTTTCAAATTGAAGAAAGGAATTACGAAAAAGCAAACTATTTTAAACTTATTTTCGTAAGAAACTTCGAATTAGAAACCAAATGTGCACTGCGCAAGTGGTGCATAAACCATAGTGCGTGCGCATCACATGGAAGCGCGCTTTGAGCGACGACTGATGGTGTTTTATGCTCATGCCGCCATCCAAATAGTTGACCACAACGGCATGGATGGGACGCAAAACGAGGCCTTTCTGCTCGGCCATTTTCATCACACGGATGCACCAATCCACGTCGGCCGAGAGGCCAAACTGCAGACGATAAGGCGTGCGTTGTGCAAGGTCTGTGCGGGCATAAAAGGCTTGATGGCACACCAACATGCCCCATTTGAAGTCGCGCCACGACAGGTTTTCGGGCGGCACGAGACGGCGATGGCGCAGAAAACGCCCCGTGTTGTCCACAATATCGGTGTCGCCATAGAGCACACCGGGCAGCATTTCGCCCTCGCCAACAGCACCGGCCACTTGCTCAAGGGTGTCGGTTTGGGGAAAGGTGTCGCCGGCATTGAGAAACAACACATAATCGCCCGTGGCGCGTTGCAGCCCTTTGTTCATCGCGTCATAGAGCCCTTTGTCGGGTTCCGAGCGGTAAACCGTGCGGTGAAGCGCCTCGGGTTGCGTGCGTTGTGCAGCGATATACGCCTCGATGAGCGTGGTGGTTTGGTCGCGCGATGCACCATCTACGAGCACATGTTCTACATGCGGATAGGTTTGTTGCGCCACACTTTCGAGGGTGCGTTGGATTTCTTTTTCGGCCTGAAATGTGCAGGTAATAATCGAAAATGTAATCATAGGTAGGGGTTTTTGTGGGTCAATGCTTGCCGATAGACTTCAATATATTGCTTGGCCACCGCCTGTTGCGAGTAGTGAGTGGCCACTTTGTGCAGCGCTTCGCGGCGCAACTGGTCGTAATCGGCCTCGCAAAGCACCCAGCGAAGACCGCGCGCTAAATCGTCAACGCTGCGGTATTGTGCCACATAACCATTTTGCTGGTGGTCGATTTCTTCGGGAATGCCGCCCACATCGAAGCCTACACACGGCACACCGCAGGCCATAGCTTCCATGATGGTGTTGGGAAGATTCTCGGAAAGTGAGGGCAAGACGAACACGTCGGCAGCGTTATAGCAGGCCACCAACTGCTGGGTGTCGCTGAGATAGCCGAGGTTATAAATCTCGAAGTCGAAGATGTCGGCTAATTTTCCGCGTGCTTCGCCCATCACGGCGATGGCCGTTGTTTTCAGCATCTCGGGGTGTTCGGCAGCCAATTTGTGGCAAGCATCGCAAAGATAGAAGAAACCTTTGTTGGGATTGCTCACGCGTTGAGCGGCAAACAGAATGATTTTCTTGCCTTGTGGCAGCCGCATTCGCGCGCGAGCCTGCTGCCGATTGCCGGGACGAAACACGTGGGTGTCGATGGGATTGGGAATGACTTGTATCGTCTGATGGGCGAGAATGCCGCTCTTGCGCGCCTCGTCGGCAAGCCATTGGCTGCACGTAACGATGGAAATCGGTGCGTCGTGCAGCAGCTTTTTCTTGCGTTTGAACACCCGATAGGATAGGTCGTGCCGCGAACCTCCATGCGGAAGCAGCCGACAATGGCCGCAAGTGGTGTGGAAATGTGTGCAGTCGAGCGTGACATGACAGATGCCAGTGGCGAGCCAAATGTCGTGCATCGTCCACACAACGGGCTTGCCACTGCGCAGGATTTTGCGAATGCTTTTCAGCGAGAGCATGCCTTGGTTAATCCACGACAGGTGGATAATGTCGGCCGATTTAAATTCGGGTAGGGCCGTGATGTCGGCACCTGTGTTGGCGATATCGACTTCAAAGAGATGCGTTCGGCTGAAATGTAGGTGGCAAAACACGCACCAACGCTCCCAAAGGAAGCGCAACCGATTGCGCCAAGAATGGGGCAATGTCGCCACGGTGATGTCACTTGTCTGCTTATCGCGCACAAGCATCGTTGCCTTAACGCCATTGTTGTTGAGGGCATCCATGAGGTGATTGGCCGCCAAAGCAGCTCCTCCAATGCGCTCACTTGTGTTTACAATTAAAACTCTCATGCGTTTCTTTCTGTCTGCTGCAATACGGACGCCAAACGGTTGATTTGCCATTATCCCACCTTATTATATATAAGGTGTGGGATTTTATTGCGCCTCCCCTTGCTTATGCAAAGCAAGTGCCAACGAACGCCATGAACATAAATGTTCAAATGGCTGAGTGCAGCCTTGCTTATGCAAAGGTATAGTTTTTCTTTCATTCTTTTCTTCGTGGGCACATCTTTTCCGCTTTTTCTCCATTCTGCAAGATTGTTTTCAAAGCCTTTGTGCTGTTTACGGAATGAAGTGCAACGGCTGCATTAGGAACGAATTTATAAGCGACACACACTTATTTTGGGGTTTCTCTAAGCCTTTTTACGTTTAAACTTTTGATTTATATCAAGAAAAAGCAAAAAAGTGCATCATTTTCGTTCAAATGCTTGCGGGTTTCTCAGCAATCCCCTAACTTTGCAATCACAAAAGGTTAATAGATTGTTTAGGTTAGTAGTATTTAGTTTAGGTTTTAGTTATTTAAAAGGTAAAGTTTAATAGATTGTTAAAAGGATAATAATGGGGACCGTGAGGTTACCATTATATTTTGAAAGAGTTTTTCTTTAAAATAAAAAAGGTCAGCATTCATTTTTGATTGTTGGCTTTTTTTATGTCCGTCACTTTATAATTCCACACCGATGATGGCGCAGCAGAAGTTCAATACGCCATTGATAGCCAATGGATGGGCGAGGAACGAGCCTACCCCGGGCGCACAACAAGGCCGAGTCGCCACCCCTACTCTCCCCTATTATCTTTCCACCCGACTCCTATCACCAAACAATATCGTAGAGATTGTCCGACAACCTCCATGTTTTTGCCCCGAAAAATGGTGCATATTACCCACCAATCTGCACCACTTTCCGCCCGCCTTAGCCCCACCTCAACAGAAAAAACGAGACTAAAAATTGGTGCTCTACCATAAAAAAACTATCTTTGCAAAACAATCGTTAGAAGCGTTACAACATGAATCAACTGAAAAAAGATTTTGCATCGAAACTCTTACAGGTGCAAGCCATCAAGCTACAACCCGCAAATCCCTTCACATGGGCCTCGGGTTGGCATTCGCCTATCTATTGCGACAATCGCAAAGCGCTTTCGTTTCCCCAGCTCAGAAGTTATGTAAAGTTGGAACTGGTGCATGCCATCTTGGCGCAACATCCTCAGGTTGAGGCCATTGCCGGCGTAGCGACGGGCGCCATTGCGCAAGGAGCTTTGGTGGCCGAAGAGCTGCATTTGCCCTTTGTCTATGTGCGCTCGAAACCCAAAGACCATGGTTTGGCCAACCTCATCGAAGGCGAATTGCCCGCAGGAGCAAAGGTGGTGGTGGTAGAAGACCTCATCTCGACGGGCGGAAGCAGCCTGAAAGCCGTGGAAGCCTTGCGCCAACAAGGGGCCGAGGTGTTGGGCATGGTGGCCAGCTTCACCTATGGTTTCCCCGTAGCCCAGCAGGCTTTCAGCGAGGCTCACGTGGCACTGACCACGCTAACCGACTATGAACATGTGATTGAAGAGGCGCGGGCCACGGGCTATATCCGCGAAGAAGAGGTGGCATTGTTGCAGCAATGGCGCCAAGATCCGGCTCACTGGAACGTGTAACGCCCGCTTTTCCCCAAACACCTGTGTGGCTTTGATGCCAAGGCAGTATGTAAGCATAAGAAAAATGACAACATTTGAAAGTACAGTTCGACAGATAAACTACCCCCAACAGCAAGTTTTCAACATGCTGAGCGACTTAACCAACATCGAAAAGGTGCGCGACAAGTTGCCCGAAGACAAGATAAAAGACTTGCATTTCGATGCCGACACGCTGTCGGTGCATACGCCTGTGGGCGACATCAAAATGCGCATTGTGGAACGCGAGGTGCCCAAAACCATCAAGTTTGCCAGCGAAGAGAGCATGGTGTCGTTCAATTTCTGGATTCAGTTGGTGGCGGTCGATGCGCAAACCAGCAAGATGAAGCTCACCATCAAGGCCGACCTCAACCCTTTTATCAAGGGTATGGTGGCCAAACCGCTGCAAGAAGGCATCGAAAAGATTGCCGATGTGTTGCAGCTCATCCACTATGAATAGGCGCATGGAGCAATCTTTCAGGTTGCTCTTCATCGGTCTTTCGGCGCTGCTGTGGGCAGCATGCGGCCCCGTGGAGAACGAATTTAGCAGCGAACGCATCTTTTTTGTGTTCGATAACAGCCTGCACCACAACGATGCTTTGGCTGAAGCCATGGTGCCCAACAGTGGCATTTTCTGCACCATCCGCCAGCAGATGCAAGGCGGAGTGAATCAATATGTGTGCCACAACACGGCCGGTCGCACGACAGCCACTCCCCTTTCGGCCGTCGATTTGCAACGCACCCACATGTTAGGCCTTAACAACGGACTCATTGTGGGCTATGGCAATCTCAACGATCCACCCACATTTTATGCCTACGACCGCGAGTGTCCCAACTGCTTTAACCCGCAAACAATCCCGCTAAGAAGTCGCCCTTTGCGCCTTGAGGCAGGCGGATTGGCCACCTGTGACGTGTGCCATCGGCAGTATAGTCTCAACAACAATGGCCTGATTGTGCAAGGCGAAAAAGGCAAAAAGCTCACCCGTTACCACGCCAACACCACCGGCCCCTATGGCGTTTTGTCGGTGAATTGAGGGCGATTTTCCTTTCGTAACCTCTCCTTTGGTGAGAAAATCATCCTATCTCAGGGCTAAAATAGAAGGAAAAAGATAGATGCATCCATTCATCCTATTCATCTGTTAAGAAGAGAAATGAAAAATATCGAAATAGGCAATCATAAAAATCTCAGTGCAGACAAAAGAGGATGGCAACTAAAAAATGTTGAGATTGGTAGGCATTCTTATCCACTTTGTAGTAAGGAGCTTCTGCCACTATCTGATTTATCAGTCTACCTGATACCAAAAGTCTGCCTTGAAATAGAGAAATATATTAATTTTCAAGACAAATGTCTCTTCTTCTGCATAAAGGAAAACTATTTGTTTATTATACACCATAGTGAAGAAGCATATTGTTGATATAACACTTATCTTGTTGCTGCCTATGAAATGAATCCCAAGGAGAAAAAGGTTTGTATTAAAGAGAGGAATATAAGTTGGCTTAGAGTTTCTTTCATTCTTACAGCGATAGGTCTCGCTTTTATTTGTATGTGGTTTATATTCTTCCATCTATTTTTCGCTTAACCTGCTCCTTACATGATTTGAAAGGAACGGAGAGAAATGATTTCCAAGGAAGCGTGACCATAGACGAGATGAAGAACGAAGCGTTATTCGAGAGAAAAAGAACCGTCTATTGCCCGGCATTTGGGCTATTCCTCTTTGCTTCAACGTTTTAACACGAGCCTCACGAGTACGAAATTCAGGGGCACGGTTATGGCAAACATCGGCAAAGGAGCGAGCGTGGGTGCCATACCGAGGGCGATAGCAGTGTGGAGGATGAGCTGTTGCAGGCCATAGTTGACCACATGGCAGAGGGCGAACCCCACGCCCTTGCGCGCCGATCCCTTCACTTTGAAGGTGTAACGCGTGCTGGCCAAGAAGTTGAACAAGAAGCTCACGCCATAGCCTATGGTGTTGGCTATGAACGCGTTGACCACCAAAAGCATGAGCGCATAGACGCCATATTGCAACGCTACGGCCGTGATGCCCACCACAACGAAGCGCAACACCTCGCCAAGGAGTGCGCGATGCTCAGGCGCGAAAGGGTTTAAAATGGGCTTCATCGGCATAGGTTAGGAGTTCTTTGTCGCCCCGACTGTCGCCAAAGGCCACGATATAATAGTGTTCGCGGGGCTGTTTGAGCACGGCTTTCACACGGTTTACCTTCTCCTCGCCATAGCAGTTGGGCGTGAGAAACTTGCCCGTGAGGCGGCCGTTGCGCACATCAATCTGCGTGCCAAGCACCAAAACGTTCTGAAAAAACGGAGCTACCCAGTTGTCGATGCTGGCACTTACGATCATCACCAAATGGCCTTTGCGCTGCACTTCGCGCACAAACGCTGCCCCTTCGGGACGCAACAACGCCGCATGTTGCAGGGCGAAATTGTGGCAATGCACATTGAATTGCTCCACGGGCATGCCGCGAAAGCAATGGGCAAAGAGCCGTTCCTTGGTGCGGCTGTTGCTATAAAGTCGGAGTTTCATCAGCACCAAGAGGGGCGAAAACAGCAACAAGGCGGCACAGAAGCGCAGCCGTCCCACGACAAACGGGATGAACTTCAGCAGCGTGTCGTGCGTGGTGAGGGTGCCATCGAAATCAAAAATGTAAACCTTTTCTTTCATATTTTTTTTAATCTTTTGGGGTTATCGTTCGTGAAAGGTGCCCCTGTGTGGAGCATCTCCGCAGCAATCATGCCGCAAGGGCAGCATGTTGGCGCATTCCCATCGCAACGGTTGTGGGGCAAGCATGCGGCCATGGTGTGCACATCAAATGGCCTTTGCGCATCGCTCCCCCACGGTTTGCGCTCAAGAAGTGGCCTTCAGCCGTCGTTCTAAGGGCGAGATGAGCCAGCCAATCGCCGCATTTAACAGCCAAGCAACGGGCAGCGTGATGCCCAAGCACACCCAGAATTTGGGCCAATAGCCCCAGTCGTGCGGCAGATAGGCCAAGATAAAATGAATGTGGAGCAAGTAACATTCCAAGCTCAGGCTGCCCACAAAGCGGAAGATGCGGTTCGCACGGTCGGGCAAACGACGGAAGATGCGGTTCAACAACAGCACGGCCGTCACCGTGAGGGGGATGTAAAGCATGCGCTCAACGTACAAAGGAAACAGCCCATGACGCTGCTGTTCTAAGAAAATGCTCGAGAGCAAGGTCATCAAAAACAGGAGGATAATCATCCAAATGCCTGTGCCATCGATGGTTTCCTTGCGTCGAATGGCCTCGCCCATGTTGATGCCTATGAAGAAAATGGGCATGCGGCTCCAGAAAATCTCGATGTGCCCGACGGCCTGATGAATGGGCGTGACATATTGAACGAGCACGCACCACAGGATCATCACCACGGGCAACCACCGATAAACAGGGTGTCGGCGGATGAGCATCATGTAGAAAGGGGCCAGCGCATAGAGCATCATCGTGGCCGGAATATACCAAAACGTGAGTTCGTCGTGCAGCCAAAAGTCCCAGTTGAGGGCGATGTCGCCCACGAGGTCGAGCCACATCCAGGCATCGCCTCCATGAAACCGCGGGATGTAGTAAAGGCAAGCGACAACGAGCCACGCGGGATAGATGCGCAGATAGCGGCGCAGGAAGAAATGTTTGAGCGAGGCATTTTTCATCCACGCATACCACAAGCCCACGCCACTAAGAAACAAAAAGATGTCGACGCCAATGTTACCCATGCGCCGAAGCCCAAAGAACAGGTCGTTGCGGGGCAGGCTCACGTGGAAAAGAATGATGAAAAGCATGGCCGCTCCCATCAGCTCGCCCCGGTATTTCGAGATGTTGAAGAGTTCGATGTCGTTGATTTTCATAGCAAAGGAATGCGCTTCATGAGTTCGCGAAAGAACCAAGCCAAGGCCAAACTGGCCACCACATAGAGCAGCAAGCCCGCATAATAGTCGCCTTGCCGGCTCAAAGGAATGAAGATTTTGCGCGTGATGGGGTGGCAAACGAAGAGGGCTGCGCTCACACCGCCCATCCAAATGAGTCCCGATTGCAGCCAGTGGGCGTGAAAATAGGTGATGAGTTTCACCAAAGTCACCGTGGCAATGCACACCAACAGGGGCACCAACGTCCAGCCCACCATCGTGGTGCTGCCCACCAACACGCCCACCGTGGACACCACAAACAGGCTGCTCACGGCACGACTCGACAGCTCTCGCCCATAACGCGCATAGAGAATGCCGAAACCAAAGGGCAACATGCCGCCCATGAAATTATAACGATAGCGGTTCATGGCCTCGCTCTCGGGCGGCAACAGCAGCTGCACCGCCACGCAAACCACCATCAACCCTGCCACCACTTTCCATGAACGGCGACACACCAGCAGGCGGAAAACGAAATAGCATTGCAGCATGAGCCCGAAAAACCAGTAGGGACCCGGCCAGATGATGTCGTCGGGATGGGGCAAAAGATTGTTGAACATGCCGAGCATCGCCACTACATCGAGCACCTGGTAATGGTGGGAATGGGGCGTGATGAGGTCGAGCATGGTAAAGGCCACAAAGCCCACAATCATCATCTTAAACAGCTTTTTATAGTGAAACAGCATGAAGGTGTTCAGCCCTCGCCACGGTTTCGACGCGATGATGGGCGGCAACACGGGGCCATTCTCATATTTCATCACCAACCCATAGGCGCTGAGAAACAGGAAGATAGGCACACCATAATGACCAAAGAACGACAACACATGCAGCGGCAGCAGCGCATCGGGGTGGACGATGGCGCGCAGAAAGTCGCGCACGTTGGTGCTGAAAAACTGGTATTCGTTTTCTTTCACCACCGGGTTCAGCCAATGGCAATAGTTATGCAGAAAGATTCCGATGATGGCCAGACCACGCATGGCCTCGCATTCACCGCGCGTCAACAGTTCATTTCTCATGTTTAGCTTTGTTTTTTTGCTTGAAAAATTGGGTGCGCAGGGCGTCATAATCGGCCGTTCCCTTGAGCAATCGGGGGCGCGCCTCGTCATATTCGTCACTCAAGACATTGTATTTCGCATGATAATCCTTGGCCGAAATGCCCGCCAAATAGAGCAACATGTGGGGCAAGGCATCGGTCATCAGCCGGCGTTTGCGGGCTTGAACGATGGCCCGAAACAGCTCGGGACGCCGATGGGCATAGCGTGGAGCGCAATAAATCCAAAACGGAATCTCGAACTCATAATGTGCCAACGGCCAGTCGATTTGCGCCGAATGGTTGCGACAAAAGAAGCCGCGATTTTCCTCATAGCACTCCTCGCCGTGGTCGGGCATGTAGATGACGATGGCATCTTTGTTGGCAAAACGCCGGCAAATCTGGTCGACAATCGAGTCGTTGTAGCGCACGGCGTTGTCATAATCGGCCAAAATCATGCGCTGCTTCTGCGTGAGTTCGGGGCGCAACCGCTCGTAGCGTTCGGCCACAAACTTCTTGCGTTCAGGCGGATAGCGGTCGCGATAGTTCATGTGCTGGCCGATGAGATGGAAGATGATGAGGTTGTGTTGCTGCAGATCAATCTTGCCCGCTTTGAGGAAATCGTCGTAATCCTGCAACAAGCCCGCGTCGTAACGGTGGAGCGCGGTGTTGCGCAAGTCAAACTGAGCACGGTTCAACGTGGGGTTGTTGAGAAAGAATCCGCCACTGAAATCAAACACAGCCGCGGCAGGCTTCATCAGAAACTGGTTGGTGAGGAACGTCACCTTGTAGCCCGCCTTCTTGAAAATCTCGGGGAAAAGCGGATAGTCGCACCACTCGCCTTGCTGCCCCACGACGTGCATGGAGAACACATTTTTAAACACATAGCTCGTGAGGTTCCACGGCGCAACCACGTCGGTGAACGGCACCAAGAACCCTTTTCGGGCGCGCCGCTCTTGCCTTGGCGTGGTGGGCAGCTGGTAACCATACTGGTGGGAGTGGTGCCTGCCATAGCTTTCGCCAATGATGAGCACGATGGTGGGCGAGCGAAACGAGCAGCTGTCGACGCTCACCTTGCCAGCAGCCGCCACCAATTTGTCCACCTGGTGGCTGGCTAAGTCGTTGGCATAGAGGCTGAAAACCAAGCGCAGCATGGGGTTGTAGAGCACACCGTGGTGCTTATTGGTGAGCGTATGTTCCACCTCGCCGATGGTCTTAGCGCTCATCAGCCGATGCACCTTTGCCTTGTTCTCCCACGCATCGCAGCCACAGGCCACCCAACCCGTCACGGCAAGCACGGAAAAAGCTACTTCAACGGGCAGCGAAAGCGCATATTTTGGCCAGTAAAACAGGCGGTATCGTGGGGCGAAATGCAGCAAAAGGTTGACGCCGATGAGCAGCAAAATCCAACCTAAGTCGCTGAAAATGAGGTCGGGCGACACCAGCGTGGTGAGAAACTCCCATGCCTCGCGGCCGTTGGTTTCGCCCACTAACATGAGCATCGAGGGGTTGAGCGTCGAGGAGAACGTCACGTAGCAATAGGCATCCACCAAGGCCACGCCATAGAACACCACATAGAGCATCAACCGAAGCCAGCGCCGCCACCGCTCGGGCACCAACGTCAAGGCGGCCACCAGCAAATAAAGGTCGAAGAAAAGTTCGGTGTAGAGGTGGTCATAGAGCTTGGCATCCTTGTAAGGACCCAGCGTCACCCAGGCGCTGACGCACCCCAACAGGTACATCATCACGAAGAAAAGCGCATTGCTTTTCAGCGGTTTCCAGCCCACCGCGAGCCACTTCATCCATGTTTCTTGTTTCATCATGCTGTTTACATCAACCTTGTCTTCCGAGCGTTTAGTTTTGCAAAGTTAATGGAAACGCCGCAATCGGCAAAGGAAAGTGGGCACACAAATGCGAAAAACATGAAAAAGATGGGGCATCAGGAGCCGCCGTTGCCATTTTTTTGGCCGAAAAGCTTGCAAGCCCGATGCGCCATTTCGTATATTTGCACCCAAACAACCTGATGCGAAGTGCGCTACAACCCACCGGGAAAAGCTTCCCCAAGCAGAACGAAACAAACGCAACAAACTGTCGCACAGCGCGTTGCAACTTAATAATTTTAACAATGCAAAACAAGGAAATCCACACCAGCGGCTCCCACAAACGGCCGCACCAACCCAAAGTCTCGGGCAAGTTTCTGCTGCTCGACACACGTCTTCTCAACAGCCCCGACCTCTTTCGCCTGCGCGAAACGATGGGCATGGAGGGCTGGGGCATGGCACTCTTCGTGCTCAACTATCTGCTGGAACACGGCGAATGGGGGCGTGCGCCGCTGCATGCCGTGACCGATTTGGCGCGCATGTGCCACAAAAACAAGCGCTCGATGATGGCGTTGCTCACCGACTATCCCACGCTGTTCGAAATCGAAGCGGGCGGAAAGGTGTTCAACAGCCCCTATCTGCGGCAGTGTTTGGGCGGAGAAAAAATAAAAATAAATCAAAAATCCTGCGGTTTAGAAACATTAACAAATGAGCCATCTGATAATCAAGCTCTTAGCCTGCATAGGATAAAGGATAAAAGGATAAAAAAGAAAAACGACGAAGAAAAAGAAACCACCGCCGCCGATGCCGTTGCGAAGAAAGCGGAAAAGGGCACGAAACAGCCCGCAGCTTTGGGCACCGAAGAGGCGGAAGTTGTTGGTCGTTCAGTCGTAAAGGGAGCAAAACAGCGTGTGACCTCGGGCACCGAAGAGGTGAAAATGGTTGGTCGGCCCATGGCAAGGGGAGCTAAACAGCGTGTGACTTCGGCCGCAAAGGCCTCGCCGGCAACCAATGCTTTGCCCCATCGTCTGACGAAAGTGGCATCCCTCGCGCCCGCCAAAGCTACGGAAGAGAGTGCTCAGCACGTGGAGCAAGCGACAGCATCGCCCACCGATAGCGCCGCAAAAGCTACGGAAGGGGGAAGCAAATGCGCGGAGCAGGTTGCAAAACAGCCCGGATTTCGGTTGAAAACGGTGTTCACCGATCTTGCAGAAGCCGCCCGAAAACTTCCCGATGATGAGCGGCAACCGCTGCGCACCACGTGGGAAATCCTCGCCCAACTCTACGCCGACAGCCTCTATTGGCAAAGCCTCGAACGCTTGGTGGGGCTCGAAGTCTACAGCCAAGAACGCTGGAAGCGCTTAGCCCTGCGCTGGTTTTTCACCTATTGTGTGACGCAGGCCAAACCCATTGCCGCGCTCAACGATGCCAAAAGCTACCTCAACCACCTGCTGCAACCGGGCAGAAACACGCGCCAAGCCTTTGAACACTATGCTCAAACGCAACACGAAGCCGACTGCCGCGACTGGCAACACTATTGCCAATGGTGCATCGACAATCATCATTCCATTCCGTAATTACCGCTGATGGCATGCCTTACCCCATCGGAATGGCATGATCACCCTCCGCGTTATGATGTGATAATAAAGGGCTGTGGTGGGGCAACCCCATCGGAATGGTATGGTCATAGAACATCTTGCCGCGCGCCATCCCTATGCTGTGGCGCGGTGATGAATGGCCATGCGATGCGCAATCCAACGTCCTAGCATCGGCACACCCCATGTTGTGGTGCAATGATAGATGGCCATGATGCGCACTATCTCTATGCTATGTCTTGGCAATGAATGGCGATGCGGCACTCAATCCTACGTTGTGGTATGGTCACACTCCATGTTATGGCGCGGTGATAAATGCCATGATGCGCACCATCCTCGCGTTGTGGCGTGGTGATCAATGGATGATGATACGGCAACCCCATCGGGGTTATACTCTTGATAGCCCAGGGTTGGCGACGATAGGAGGCTACCCTGGGGCGCAAGATGTGAGGAATGCTACCCCCTTGGGGGTTGTACTTTCTTTCTTTGTGCTATCGAATGCATCACATATAACCATTCATGGCATCGCATCATCATAATTTACGCATCCATGGGAATGGGCATCAATGGGGAAATCGTGCGGGGAATTAAATTACCATACCTCGTATTGTGGCGTGATGATAAATGGCCATGATGCGCACAATCCCTATGCCATGTCGCGGTAATGAATGGCCATGCGGTGCACAATTCTATGTTGTTGCATGGGCACACCCCACGTTGTGGTGTGATGATAAATGGTGGTGATGGTACAACCCCATCGGGGTTGTACTCTTGATAGCCCGGGGTTGCCGACGATAGGAGGCTACCC
>ERZ772945.205-NODE-205-length-49487-cov-18.701610_pt1 | contig 49487 bp, 42 predicted proteins | sample MGYA00511681_ERZ772945 | MGnify/ENA primary metagenome ERZ772945 (study PRJEB29015, sample SAMEA2737943) | human oral metagenome | biome: human oral; feature: human-associated habitat; material: dental | place: China | collected 2143 ...
TCTTCTCGGCGGCGTAGCGGTCGGCGTCGGCCTTCGCGTTCACCTCGGCCTGCAGCGCCTGCTTGGTGACGACGACCTCCTTCTCCTTGATGACCGCCTGCTGCTCCTGCTTGACGATGTCGGCCTGGGCCGTCTCGCGCTCGATGTCGCGGCGCTGGATCTGGGACTGAATCTCGTAGGCGGCATCCGCCTTTGCCTTCTCGGTGTCGGCCTCGACCTTCAGGGCGGCCTGACGCTTCGCAAGGTCCGTTTGCTTCTGAGCGATTTCGAGCTGGGACGCGACCTGGGCGTCGTTTGCTTCCTTCTGCGCGACTGCGGTCGCCTGGGCGACCTCCTTCTGCGCGTTCGCCTTGGCAATCGCGGCCGTCTTGCGGATCTGCTCCGTGTTGTCGATACCCAGGTTGTCGATGACGCCATTTTGGTCAGTGACGTTCTGGATGTTGAATGCGACGATCTCCAGGCCCATCTCCTCCAGGTCCTGCTTCGCATTCTCTTGGACGCGCTCGGAGAATGCGGCGCGGTCGGTGATGATGTCCGTCAGCTTCATCTGACCGATGATTGCGCGCAGGTGCCCCTCGAGGGTATCGCGCACCTCCTCAGAGATCTCTGCCGTCGTCTTGTAGAGGAAGTTGCGGGTCGCGGCGCGAAACAGGGTCGGATCGTCGGTTGCGATACGCACCTTCACGGCGGCATCCACGCGCACGTTGATGTAGTCGTTTGTGGGAACAAAGTCGGTGGTCTGGGCGTCAACGGAGATCATCGAAGCCGTCATGGAATCCACGCGCTCCAGGAGCGGGACCTTCCAACCGGTCTTGCCGTGCAGGACGCGCTGGCCGCGGGGCCCCGAAATGACCTTGATCTCGCCCGGAGAAGCCGACACGAAGCTCGCCCACAGGAAGAGAATAATGAGGATGAGCGCGGCAAAGATGCCCGCGATGATGGGGATAAGAGACATGATTCGTGCTTTCGCTCGACGATGCGGCGCACTCGATGATGGCACCGCGCAACAGGTCAGGATAGCAGCGTGCGCTCCGTCACTCAACACTGTCTCGGCGTTCGCCCTCGCGCGGGCTGGGCGACCGGTGCGGCGCCTCGACAAAGGGGCTTGAAACGCGGCGACGGCGGACCCTATGATGTGAGAACTACGGGAGGCGGCAAGCGACGGCCCAACGACGGGTGCATCGAGAGTAGGGAGATGCCGTGAAGAGAGTGCTGCAGATACTGGCCGCCATTGTGACCCTGTGTGTTGCGGTCGCGGTGGTCCTCGTTGTCGTCCACGTGGTGGAACAGCGCACGCAGAAGGCATACAAGCCGGTGCTCTACCTGTACCCGGAGCAGGAACGGACGATGACGGTGACGCTGGACCTGACGGGAACCCTCGACACCGTCTACCCGGCACCCGAGCGCGTCACCTCTGTCGACGGACGCACCCGCGCCTCGTGGACGGTGGGCGCGGCGAGGGATGGAACACTCACGGATACCTCCGGGCGCACGTATCCCTCCATCTTCTGGGATGCGACGATGGCGCTGCCGGAACCCGACGCCGGATTCGTCGTCTCCCGCGACGATGCCGTCGCCTTCCTCGAAGACAAGCTCGCCCAGCTCGGGCTCAACGAGCGGGAGGCCGCCGACTTCATCACCTACTGGGCGCCCCGCATGCGCGCTCACGACTACACCTTCGTGTCTTTTGACGCGAGCGCCTACACGCGCCGTGCCGCCTACAGCTTCGCCGACACGGACGGAGAGGCGGTCACCCCCGACACATTCATCCGGGTGTTCATGTCGATTCGCGAGGCCGACGCCTCCACCGTCGCCGAGCCTCAGATTCTGACGCCGCCACCCCCGCGCTCGGGTTTTACCGCGGTCGAATGGGGCGGAACCGAGCGATAGAGGCGGGCGGCGCGAGCGAGCGAAAATGCGACACTCGCGACACAATGGAACTAAGTGTGGTGAGATGAAGGCACCACGAACAGGAAGGTAGTGACATGGCCCAGGAATGGACGCGCATCGAAGGCATGATCATCGGCCACGAGCTAGATCCCAGCACCGTCGCCGCTGAGCTCAAGGAACGTGCGATCCTCGCGCAGCTCGAGTGGTTCCCCTCCTCCCCCCAGCTGCTCGGCCTCAACGTCGCGGTCTGCGACGACCGTGTCGCCACCGTCCCCGCCGACTCGACCGAGGTGACGCCCGGCCCCACCCCCAGCCAACTGGCCGAGGAACTGGCCATCCTCTTCGACGCAGAGGTTCGCATCGGCAATGCGACCTCCGACCAGCTCCCCGACGGGGAATCACCCCTCGGGCGGGTCTGGCCCTCTGACGAGGACGCGCCCGAGACCGTGGAAACCGCGCCCACCCGCATCGTCGAGATCGGGCGCACGCCGGCCTCCTCGGTCCCGCTCCTGGCGGCCCTGGAGGGCGTGGACCTGGGCGACCTGGAGCTGGCCGACGGCCACCGTGCGCTCCTCGCCGAGCTTCCCCCCGAGAAGGAAGGATGGAACTTCGGCGACCTGCCGCTCGTGACGCTGTCCATGTCCGACGGCGAGTTCCAGGTTTTCCTCGTCACCGACGACCACCTCGAGAACATCGTCTCCCACAACTGGGGTATGGACGCGGCGATCGTGCCGGGCGGCCACGACAAGGCGTCCGAGCTTCCCACCGACGTCACCGACCTGGTCGGCGATCGCCTCGACCTCATGGAAATCGCCCATGCCGTTCCCGGTTCCGACGCCGACGCCCTGTGGGCGTCGGTGGCCACGACGGGCGAGGAATCCGTGTGGAAGGTTGTTCGTGCCCTCGGCCTTCCCGGATCCGTCGCCGGATTCCTCTTGGGAACCACGGACGCCGAGGACGTCGAAGGAGTGAGCGTCCACCTGGCGCGAGGCATATCCAACGCCATTGGCCGAAGCGTGGACATCATGATGGGGCAGCCGCAGTCCGTCGTCAAGCCCCTGTGGAACTCCTACGAGTCGGTGGCCGTTGAGCGCCCCTGGATCATTCACGCCGCCGTGGCAGCGGAGGCCATCGTCGGCGCGGGCCTGCTTGTTGCGGCCGTCCGCTCCCCCTCGCCCCGCTCCGGGTGGATGCGTTTCGCGGGCATCGTCGGAGGCCTCATGATGGTTGATTCCATCGCCGAGCTGTCGCTCGCCAAGCACGTCTCCAAGCGATTCGCGCGCCGGGCCGCAGCGGCCGCCGAGTAGCAGGGACGAGTCAGAGCCGGGGCGGATGCGCCCCGGCTCTGACGTGTCTCACAGCGCCAGTGCGTCGGCGGGGAAGTCCTGGGGGCGATCGGTGAAGATACCCGTCACCCCCCACGATGCCAGCTCGCGCGCCTGTTCCACGTCGTTGACGGTCCAGACATTCACCTCGAAGCCCGCATCGCGCATGGCCTGCACGTCCCTGCGCGACAGCCCCTCGACTCCGGGGTGAATCGCTCGGGCTCCCAGGGCGGTCGCGCCCTCACGCCATTCCTCGGAGGCTCGTTCAATGAGCCAGCCGAGCGCCACGTTCGGGCTCGCGGCGTGGAAGGCCGCCAGGAGCTCATGGTCGAAGGAGGAGACGATGAGGCGGGAGGGGACCTTGCTCCCCGCCACCGCGACGGCCAACGACTCGACCAGCCGTTCGCGCAGCCTCTCTCCGCCCGCGCAGGGCTTGATCTCCAGGTTGGCGCCCATCTGCTGGGCGTGGGCGAACTCGAGGGCGTCAGCGGCCTCGGGAATGCGCTCGAAACGATACGTGTCGGAGAACCAACGCCCGGCGTCCAGGCGGCGAATGTCCGAAAAACCCAGGCGATAGTAGGATCCCGTCCCCGTCGTCGTCCGGTCGAGCGTGTCGTCGTGGATGACGATGAGGGAGCCGTCTCCGACGATGTCCACGTCAAACTCGAACCAGCGGGCGCCGACCTCCATGGCCTTCGAGAACGCGGCGATCGTGTTCTCGGGAGCGAGCGAGGAAGCTCCCCGGTGAGCGATGATGCGTGGGAAGTCGGACATGGATTCTCCTAGCGTGGACGCCTGCGTGTACCCACTCACCATAGGTCGGGGTGGGCCTCGGCGCTCAACATGGAGGACCTCCCGGGCCCCGGTTCGAGGAGGACGGCCTCGTCGCGCTTGGAGGCGAGGACCGTGTTGATGTAGGAGGCGACCACCTCATCGCGGGGGACATCATGCCCGGCCTGCTGTGCCATGTACCAGCGGTGTTCCAGGAACTCGTGATAGAGCTGAGCGGGTTCCAGCTTGCCCGCGAGCTCGCGGGGTATTGCCCGGACAACGGGAGTGAACTCGTCCGTCAGCCACTTGTGGGCGGCCTGCTCGAGGGGGATGTCCTCCAGGCCGGACGTGGCGCGCCACGCGTCAATGTCCGCGAGGAGCCGCCGCGCCTGATGCTCGCCCACGTCCATGCCGGTCAGGCGCATGAGCTTGCGGTTGTGGTGGCCGGCATCAACCACCTTCGGTTGAATCAGTAGGTGATCGCCGCCGTTGTCGGTGGCCATGCGCAGCTCGGCCACGTCGAAGCCAAGGTCGTTGAGCCTGCGGATACGTTCGTTCACGAGGTATCGGCGTTGCTCATTGGGGATGGACTCCTCGGCGGTGACCTCGCGCCAGAGCAGGTCGTACTGGGTTCGGATGCGGTCGCCCACGTCGATGGGGTCGACGTCCATGGGGAAATATCCTCCGGCCTGGAGGTCCATCAGCTCGCCGATGATGTTTGTGCGCGCCAGATCGACGTCGTACTCGCGCTGGCCGGGCGTCAAGGTTCCGTGTAACTCACCGGTCTCAGCGTCGACCAGGTAGGCGGAGAACGCCCCGGCATCGCGGCGGAACAGCGTGTTCGACAGGGAAACGTCGCCCCAGTAGAAGCCCAGGAGATGAAGGCGCACGAGAAGAAGCGCCAGCGCGTCAATGAGTCGCGTCGCAGTGTCGGCGCGCATCGACAGCGAGAAAAGCGCACGGTAGGGCAGCGAGAACTTCAGATGCTCGGTGACGAGCACCGCGTTGAGTTCCTCGCCTTCGGGGTCCTTGCGCCCCGTGATGACGGCGACGGGCAGCACGGAGGGGGCGTCCAGGCGCGTCAGGTCGCGCAGCATGTCGTACTCGTGATGGGCGACCGTTTCGCCGATCTCCTTGACCGCCAGCACGCGGCCGGACAGATTCACGAAGCGCACGACGTGCCGAGAAATGCCGCGCGGAAGGGCGGCGAGCAGGGACGACGGCCACTGCTCCAGGGGAACGTCCCACGGGAGGTCCAGGAGGGCGGAGTCGACCGCAGCCGCCGTAATGTCCAAAGCCATGCCCCCATTGTGGCACCACTAGCCCGGCCTGCCACGGCGAGCGTCCACGGCGCGCCCAGTCGCGGCGTAGAACACACGCGAGACGAGGCAGCCCCGGCCTCATCCGTGAGGGACGAGGCCGGGGCCGGGATGCGTCGCGCGCGGGCGCCGTGCCTTACTCGGGCAGGCGCACGCCCGTGGCGGCGGAGAAGTTGTGCTGCTGGCCCTCGCGGATGCGCACGTGCACGACGCCGCCGCGGCCGGGGGCGGTGCGCGGGGGAACGCGCACGATCAGCTGCTTGCCCGTGCCCTCCGCGCCCGAACCCAGAGCTTCTCCCTCGGCCGCCCCGGCCAGGTGGCCGTAGACGTAGGCGTCGGAGCCGAGTTCTTCGACGAAGTCAACCTCCACCGGGATCGTCCCCTCCGCGTCGGCGTCAACGACGTCCAGGCCCTCGGGGCGGAAACCGATCTTGATCTTCCCGCCGTCCTCGGCCGTCATCGCAGCGCGGGCAGCCTCGGACACCGGCACGCGGGCGGGGCCGAGCTTGGCCCACTCGCCGTCAACCGTGAACGTTCCCAGGTTCATGGCGGGGGAGCCGATGAAGCCTGCGACGAACTCGTTGGCGGGGCGCTCGTACATCTCCTGCGGCGTGCCCACCTGCTGGAGGAGACCGCCGGCGAGGACGGCGATGCGGTCGCCCATCGTCAGCGCCTCGGTCTGGTCGTGGGTCACGTAGACGGTGGTCACGCCCAGCTCGCGCTGCAGCGAGGCGATCTGCGTGCGGGTCTGGACGCGCAGCTTCGCATCCAGGTTCGACAGGGGCTCGTCCATGAGGAAGACATGGGGCTTGCGCACGATGGCGCGGCCCATCGCGACGCGCTGACGCTGGCCACCCGACAGAGCCTTGGGCTTGCGGTCCAGGTAGGGCTCCAGGTCGAGGATCTTTGCGGCCTCTTCGACGCGCTTGTTGATCTCGTCCTTGGGGGTGCCCGCGATCTTCAGGGCGAAGCCCATGTTCTCGCGCACCGACATGTGCGGGTACAGCGCGTAGTTCTGGAAGACCATCGCGATGTCGCGGTTCTTCGGGGGAACGTCCGTGACGTCCTTGTCGCCGATGAGGATGCGGCCGGAGTTCACGTCCTCCAGGCCGGCGAGCATGCGCAACGAGGTGGACTTTCCGCAGCCGGAGGGGCCGACGAGGACGAGGAATTCGCCGTCCTTGATTTCGAGGTCGAGCTGGTCGACGGCGGGCTTGTCGGAGCCCGGGTAAACGCGGGTAGCCTTGTCAAAGGTGACGGTTGCCATATGCAATTCCTTCCCACCGGCAGGTACGTGCCGGACGATCCATTGTGGGTGACCGTGGAGCGTCTTCGCCCACGGAGCCGACGCCCGGATCATTCCGAGCGTGCAACTACGCTGAAGTTACCACGCGCGCACGGCCCTGTACAGCCCGGATCGGATGATGGATCGAGGCGGAATCTCCGTCGTGCTTTCGCGCCCGGGATCGCCCCGGCGAGGCGGCAGACGATTGTGGGTGGACGCGCTCAGCCCGGGGGCCAGGTAGGCTGAGGGGGTGGAAGAAGGCGAGGAACTGGGCGGCTACCGGCTGCTTCGTCGGCTCGGGACGGGCGGCGCGGGCACCGTGTGGCTGGCTGAGGACGGCGGCGGAATGCGCGTCGCCCTCAAAGCGATGCACCCGGCGCTGGCCGCGTCGGAGGCCTCGCGCGTTCGGCTCGCGCGCGAGACGCGTACCGTGAACTCCGTGCGCTCGCCCTTCGTTGCCCACATCCTTGACGCCGAAACGGAGGCGTCTCAGCCCTTCGTCGTCTCCGAGTACATCGAGGGGCCCACGCTCGCGGAGATTCTCCTCTCCGGCCCGATCCCACTGCGTGGGGTCGCCGCCATGTCCTACCACGTGGCGTCCACGATCGCCGCGGTCCACCACGCGGACATCATCCATCGCGACATCAAGCCCTCCAACATCATCTGCTCCCCGCGCGGACCCGTCCTGATCGACTTCGGTATCGCCATGGCGACCTCCGACCAGCACCTGACACGCACCGGCCTCGTCTCCGGGACGGCCGGATACACCGCGCCCGAACTCCTCCGGGGAGGGGGAGCAACGAAGGAATCCGACTGGTGGGCGTGGTGCGCCACCCTCCTGTCGTGCGCGACCGGACGACCCCCCTTCGGCACAGGCGACGTCGCGGCAACAATGCTGCGCGTCGTTGAGGGCAGGCCCGACCTGGCCGGGCTGCACCCGGCGGTCGCGGACGTGCTCGGCGGCGGGCTTGCGCCCGATCCCGACGAGCGTCCCTCACCCGCCCTGATCGTCGCGGATCTGATGAGTGCCGTCGGCTGGGCCCCCGGCGAGCTCGACTACGTCACCGTCAACTGGGCGCAACTCCTTGACACGGGCGCGCGCACGCAATCCATCAGCTCGGATCCACAGGAGATCGCCGCGCCACCCGCTTGGGAGGACGCGGGTCGGCGCCCCGTGGCCGACGGAGCGCGCGAGGTGTCCTACCCCGATCGCCCCGGGCGCGACCCCTCCGAGTTTGCCGCCGTCAACGATCACACCGAGGTGGTCGACACCGCCTCCATTGCCGAGAGCGACGAGAAGTGGGACGAGGAAGGCAGCGAGGCCGGATGGGGCGAGGAGGACACGGAGGAGGTCGCATGGCGCGACGACGCGACCAACCGGTGGCAGGTCGTCGATGATACGGATCCCACCCGGGTCATGGCCCCCCTCGAGTGCAACCCCAGCGTGGCCGAACAGGTGCCCGACGCGTCCCACCGGGTGCCGTTGCCCGCTCACCAACCCGCAGTGCCCGGAGGTCCTCCCGGCGGCTACGGGCGGCTCCCCTACCCGCAGGCACCCGGAGGCGCCGGACCGGGGCCGTGGGCTCCGCCCGCCTCCTTCCCGCAGGGAAGTGGGCAACCGGGCAAGGCGGCTGCCTCATCGTGGGGCAAAGGGGCGTGGATCTGCGCCGCCGCGGTGCTGGCCACCCTGGCCTCCCTGCCTTTCCTCCTGGGAGCCACGGGCACAACTCTCCTGGGCATCGCGCTGACCGCCTTCGGCTTGGTCGGCGCAATGACGCGGTGGCTCGAGCGGCGCCGCTTCCTGCGCGGCCCCCGCCCCAGCGACGGCGCCGCAGTCATCGCGATGTCGCCGCTCCTGCTCCTGCGCTCCCTGCTCACGACCGCCCTCGCCATCCTCGTCGGGGGCCTCGTTCCCTACACCCTGTGGGGTTTCCTGTCCTACCAACGCGACGGCGAGGCCGCGTGGTCGTGGCCGCTCGACGTCGCCACCGCTGCCAGCGTTCCACGCGAGGACTATTGGCTGAGCGACTCGAGCGCGGCGATCGTCGTCTGGGGGCTCGCGGCGGCCTCCCTGCTTATCGCCTGGCTGATGCCCTTCGCGGTAGACCTGCGCGTCGGCCTCGCCACGTCGCTGCGCGCGCTCGTCCCCCCGCTGTGGGGACGCGCCCTGCTCACACTCGGATGCGCCGGATTCCTTGCGGGTGCGTGGATCGCCCTCACCGGTGGCCTGTTGCACTAGGCGAGACTCGGCTCGGATCGGTAGTCTGACAACATTCAACCAGTCTCGGAAGGTGAGTTCATGGCTAAGAATACAAAGCCGGCCCTCGATCCGGTGCGCGCCAAGGCCGCACAGATGCGTCAGGCGCAGGAGCGCGCCGATCGTCGCGTTCGAATCATTGTGATCGCCTGCGTCGCCGCCATCGTCCTGGCGGTCGTCGGCGCCGTCGGCGCGGTCATTTGGAACCAGCAGGCCCAGATCAACGCCGCGCGCAACGTCGATGCCTCCGAGGTCCTGGGTTCCTACGCCGATGGGCGACCCATCATCCTCAACGGCAACGGGATCGTTGCCGAGGCCGACCCGAACCTGCCCACCCTGACCGAGTACTTCGACTACTCGTGCCACGCCTGCGCGGACCTGGACGTCGCGATGGGCCAGGACCTGACCACCTGGGCGTCGCAGGGGCACTTCAACCTCGAGATTCAGCCGGTTATCACCGTCAACATGGACTATCTCAAGCCCGCGGCCGGCGCCTCCCTGGTGGTCGCTCAGAAGGCTCCGGACAAGTGGGTCGAGTTCCACCACGCGTTGCTCGCATACTTCCGCACCCAGTTCCAGGCCTCGAACGGAAAGGTTGTCCAGAACCTGGACGCGTCCTGGAAGCAGGTGAAGGAGATCGCTGCCGAGGTTGGAGTTCCCGCCTCCGTCATCAACACCTTCCCCGTGAACGCGGTCGAATCCTACCTGGAGACGTCGACCAACGCGTGGCGCGATGCCGGGTACAGTGGGCGCGAATCCGGCCTGGGGACGCCCGAGCTCGTCAAGAACCGTTCCACCGTCATCCCGCTGGGTGGCCAGCTCGGTGCCCTGCGCCAGAGCATCATGCAGGAGTACGGGATCGCCGACTCCACCTCGCAGAGCAGCGGCCAGGACGGGGCAAGCGATGCGGCCGAGCCCTCCCAGAGCGGCGACGCGAAGTCGCAGAGCTCGGGGACGACCTCCAGCTCGGAGTGAGTCGGCGGGCGCGGGGTGGGACCACCCCACCCCGCGCCTTGGACACTGATCGGCCTGCGGTGGGAGGCGTCGCCCGCGCGCCGTCCACCCCACCTATGGCACACTAGTTGTCGCGCCGGCTTAGCTCAGTTGGTAGAGCAGCTGTCTTGTAAACAGCAGGTCATCGGTTCGAGTCCGATAGCCGGCTCCACGCATTCCCGATGGCGCGCCGAAGCGCCAGGGCGGCGACGCTTCGGCCGTCCCGGCTCCTCATGAGCCCAGCGTCCAATCAACCCCCGGATCCCCCTGCGAGCGCAGGAGCTCGTTCGCCCGCGAGAAGGGACGCGAACCAAAGAAACCTCGATAGGCGGACAGGGGAGAGGGGTGAGCCGACGCGATGATCGGCGTGTTCCCGAGGCGAGGTGCCAGGGATTGCGCATCTTTGCCCCACAGGATCGCGACGAGCGGTACGGGGCGACCCTCGCGGGAGCGGCGAGAGACAAGCGCGTCGATCGCGCACTGAGTCACCTCTTCCCAGCCTCGTCCCCGGTGAGATGCCGGCGCGCCGGGACGGACGGTGAGCACCCGGTTGAGGAGACACACTCCCTGCCGACTCCAGGCGCTCAGGTCGCCCGACGTTGGAGGAGGGCAACCGGTGTCCTCGCTCAGCTCGCGGAAGATGTTGACGAGTGACTTGGGCAGGGGGACGCCGGGGCGTACCGAGAAGGACAGGCCCATCGCGTGTCCCGGTGTGGGGTAGGGGTCCTGGCCGACGATCAGGACCCTCACGTCCTCGAAAGGATAGGTGAACGCCCGAAGGACGTCGGTGCCCGCGGGAAGGTAGCCGCGTCCGTGCTCGACCTCGGAGGCCAACATCGCCCCCAGCTCGTGTATCCGCTCTTCGACGGGAGCCAGCGCGCCGACCCAACCCGGGTCGATCAGTTCGGACAGCGGGCGGGGTTTGTATTCGCTCATGACCCCAGCCTAGTGCCGTACCACCCGCGCCACACTCCTGCGAGTCTGCGCGCCTGACAGTGTCTTTTCCGATAGTCTGAACGCGTGAGCTCTCAGTACCCCAGGGATGAATTTGACCGTGCCGGCGAGGATATGCCCGTCGGTATGCACCGCCCCAAGCCCTCCAAGTGGAAGAACGTGTGGCCATTCTTGGCTATCCTCGTGATCGTTCCCGCGCTGGGGTGGGCGGCGGCGACCGCCCTGTCACGCCAGCAGACCACCACCGTCACCCCGGCGCCAACCTCCGCCGCGACGACTCCTACCTCCTCGCCGAGTCCGACCGAAGCACCCACGCAGGAGCCGCAGTCGGCGAGTGAGCCCACCCCCTCGCCGAGCACCTCCTCGCCTGCGGCTTCCGCTCCCGATCACGGCGCGGTCATCCAGGTCCTCAACGGGACCGGCACGCAGGGCTACGCCGGTCAGAAGGCCGCGATCCTCAACGAGGCCGGCTATGCCGGAACCTCTGCGGCAAACGCCGACGGATGGGCGACCCAGACGTCGACGGTCTTCTACGAGGATCCTCGCATGGAGGCTACCGCGAAGGACATTGCCTCCAAGCTTGGTATCGACACTGTGCGTCAGGAGAGCGGTCTGGGTAACCCCGACATCGTCGTCATCCTGCGCTGATTGTCTTGCCGTGAGTGCGAGGAGCCGTCCATCCGTGCCGGGTGGGCGGCTCCTCGCGGTGTGCCGCGTGCCCGCTTCGATCCATGGCGGGCGCCTCCCGTGGCGTCGCGAGGCGGTCGCGCCGGTCCATTACGCCGTGAGCGCATAGCGCTCAAGGGAGAGGAACTCGCCTTGCACTCCGGTGTGTCGAGTGCCAGAATCATATCTAGCACTCCGGCAAGGAGAGTGATAAGACCACAGGTCCGGTGAGGCCGCCACCAAGCGCGGTCGTCCGTCGCGGGCACCGGACCCGATCCGCACCGCGGAAGGATATATTTCCAATGACCAAGCTCATCAAGTTCGATGAAGATGCCCGTCGCGGCATGGAGAACGGCCTCAACCTGTTGGCCGACACCGTGAAGGTGACGCTGGGCCCCAAGGGCCGCAACGTCGTTCTCGACAAGAAGTGGGGCGCCCCCACGATCACCAAGGACGGCGTCTCCGTCGCCAAGGAGATCGACCTTGAGGACCCCTTCGAGCGCATCGGCGCCGAACTCGTCAAGGAAGTTGCCAAGAAGACCGACGACGTCGCGGGTGACGGCACCACGACCGCGACCGTCCTGGCCCAGGCTCTGGTCCACGAGGGTCTGCGCAACGTCGCCGCCGGGTCCAACCCGATCGCCCTCAAGCGCGGCATTGACCAGGCCGTTGAGGCGATCGTCGCTCAGCTGCACGCCGATGCCAAGCCCGTCGAGACGACCGAGCAGATTGCCGCTACGGCGTCGATCTCTGCCAACGATCCCGCCATCGGCAAGCTCATTGCCGAGGCCTTCGACAAGGTGGGCGCCGAGGGTGTCGTGACCGTCGAGGAGACCAACTCCTTCGACACCACGCTCGAGACCACCGAGGGCATGCGCTTCGACAAGGGCTACCTCTCCGCCTACTTCGTGACCGACCAGGAGCGTCAGGAAGCGGTCCTTGAGGACGCGTACGTCCTGCTCATGGACTCCAAGATTTCCAACGTCAAGGACATCGTCCCGGTCCTGGAGAAGGTCATGCAGACCGGTAAGCCCCTGGCGATCATCGCCGAGGACGTCGAGGGCGAAGCCCTGGCCACCCTGGTCGTCAACAAGATCCGCGGCACCTTCAAGTCCGTGGCCGTCAAGGCCCCCGGCTTTGGCGAGCGCCGCAAGGCGATGCTGCAGGACATGGCGATCCTGACGGGCGGCCAGGTCATCTCCGAGACCGTTGGCCTCTCCCTGGAGAACGCCGACCTGGAGCTGCTGGGCCGCGCACGCAAGATCGTCGTGTCCAAGGACGAGACCACGATCGTTGAGGGTGCGGGCGACAAGGATATGCTGGACGCCCGCGTGCGTCAGATCCGCCAGGAGATCGAGAACACCGACTCCGACTACGATCGTGAGAAGCTCCAGGAGCGCCTGGCGAAGCTGGCCGGTGGCGTCGCCGTGATCAAGTCCGGTGCGGCCACCGAGGTCGAACTCAAGGAGCGCAAGCACCGCATTGAGGACGCCGTGCGTAACGCCCGGGCCGCTTCCGAAGAGGGCCTGGTCGCCGGTGGTGGCGTGGCCCTGATCCAGGCTGCCTCCGTTGCGCTTGCGTCTCTGGACGCCCTCGAGGGCGACGAGGCCACCGGTGTGAACATCGTGCGCCTGGCGATCTCCTCGCCCCTCAAGCAGATCGCTGAGAACGCCGGACTCGAAGGCGGCGTGGTCGCCGACCGCGTCGCGTCCATGGAGCCCGGCCACGGCCTGAACGCCGCGACCGGCGAGTACACCGATCTCATGGCTGCGGGCATCTCTGACCCGGTCAAGGTGACTCGTTCCGCGCTGCAGAACGCCGCGTCGATCGCGGGCATGTTCCTGACGACCGAGGCCGTCGTTGCCGACAAGCCGGAGCCGCCGGCCGCCGGTGGCGACGACGCCGGCGCGGGCATGGGCGGAATGTACTGATCCCCTGATCGATCCGCTGAAACGCCCGGGGGGCGAGACTCCTACTCGAGTCTCGCCCCCCGGGCGCATCCTATGCTCCGTGCGCAAACAGGGAGGCCGAGTGAGCCTCCGCCTCGGAATACGTCGCGGCCGCAGTCTGCAGCTGCGTGGAGATCGCGTCGAGTGCGTCGTGGGTCTGAGCCTGAATTCCCTGCCACTGGGTGATTGTTGCCTGAAAGTTGACCTGTGCCCCGCCCGTCCATGAGTCCTGGAGTGCCAGCAGCTGGGCCATGAGGGTATCGACCTCGGAGCGGATCGTGGATGCGGTGGCGCAGGCCTGGGCCGATGCGGCGGAGATCTGCTCGGCATCAACGGCGTATGCGGTCATGGTGTCCTCCTTCGTGGGACCCCGGGTGGGTCCGTCGACACCGACGCTACGCGCGCCGCGGCACGCCTTCTCCTCGCGGCGGCAGGCCTGTGGACATCGACGACTCAACGGGGCGCCCTGTGCACGGGCGGGGGCAAGCGACGCGCCGGTGGGTGCGTCACGGAAGGAGAGAGAGTACCCGCCTGACCCTAGTCGGACGTCGGCAGGTCCAAGGACTCTACCGCAGACTCGAGCGACGACGTTGCCTCCTCGTCCTCATCGCCGTCCTCGCCGTCGGCAATCATGGGCGGAAGGACGCCCGTTGAGGTGACCTCGTCGTCAGTGGAATGGACGGGCGTGCGCTTCTTGATGGAGCGGCGCTTGATGATGAGCGTGCCCGTCGTCGTGGTTGTGTCCTCGACGATCTCGTCGGTGTCGTCGGACTCGTCGCTCTCTTCCGGCTCGTCGGCCTGGGCGGCGCACAGCTGGGCCTTCTCCCGGTCGAGGCGTGCCAGCTCAACCTCCAGGTTTGCCCGCGCGGTGTCCTCCCAGGCTGCGCCGAGAGGAGACTGGTAGATGCTCTCGTAGCCGAGCAGCTTCTTGACGAGCGCGCGCCTGGCCTTGATGAACTGCAGGTCGTCAAGTTCGCTCAGCTCGGCACGCAGGGAGCAGCGGAGCTTCTTGTAGTCCTGAGGGCTACACGACAGGCACGCGAGGTCGGCGTCGACCAGGACCTGGGCGTCGAAGTCGGAGCGTGGGGCGCGGTGTCGGGTGAGGAAGGCGATCAGCTCGTCAATGCGGACCACGACCTCCTCGGGAACGCCGAGGTTGGTGAGGCGATTGTGAGCGTGATCAATGCAGCGCGTCGACGCGAAGTTCGCCTGGAAGCCACCGAGCTTGATCTCGAGCGCCTTGTTCAAGAAGGCGCCGTGATACCAGGCGGCCACGCGCAGGATGTCCGCATCGTGCGCCGATGACGCGATCTCGTCGATGTGGGTGAGCGTGTTCATGAGCCGACGCAGGTTGTGCAATTGGCGTTCCGGCGCGCTCCAGCGCTCCACGAGGTCGGCGCCCTCGTTCTGAAGGTCTGTGTCGGTCGCGCTTGCGCCGATCTGCTGCATGGCGTCAACGAATGACGTCAGCAGCCACTGAGGTGCTTGGGCACCCATGGGCCACTCTCCTAGCTGAGGAATACCCGAGCCATGCTAGTGCGCTTTTCCCCGAAGGTCACGTTCGTTTGCTGAGAATCAGGGAAGAACCGGGGAAAATGCCGGATGTAGCAGCTCGAGAAAGAGCAGAAAATGAACGAAAAAGCGTGAGCATCCGCGGCTTCGTTACCTCGTTCACGCTGTTGGTAGCTCGATACGAACCGTCAAGCCACCTCCTTTCGTTTTCGTCAGCGACGCCCTCCCCCTGTGAGCCGCGAGAATGCCGGAGACGATGGCCAAACCGAGGCCCGATCCCCCGGACTTTCGGTTGCGCGAGGTGTCCGCCCGATAGAAGCGCTCAAAGACGCGGCCGCGATCGGTTTCGTCGATGCCGGGACCGTGGTCACGCAGCTCGACGATCGCGGTGTCACCGGAGAGGCCGAGCGCTATCTCGACGGGGGATCCTGACGGGGTGTAACGGACGATGTTGCCGATCAGGTTGGTGAACACCTGAGAGAGTCGGTCACGATCGCCCGGCACGATGAGCGACATGGGGGGAGTCCGACCGGTGATGCCGGTGAGCCCAACCGTGCGCGTCGGGTCGAGGGCCTGCAGGTCGAAGACCGCGTTGTCGGCCAGCTTGACGAGGTCGATGTCCGTGATCTCGAGGGGGCGCCCCTCGTCCAGGCGCGCGAGGGTCAGGAGGTCCTCGACGAGGGTGGCCATGCGGGAGGATTCGGAGCCGATGCGCCCCATCACCTCCTCGGTCCTCTCGGCGGGAACTCCTCCCATCGCGTACAGCTCGCAGTAGCCGGAGATTGCCGCCAGCGGGGTTCGTAGCTCGTGGGAGGCATCCGAGACGAAGCGCTTGATCTTCTGCTCGGATGCCTGCCGCGCCTCGAAGGACTGCTCCACCTGGGTGAGCATCGTGTTGAGGGAGAGGGCGAGGGAGCCGACCTCCGTCGTCGGAGGATGAGGGGTCACGCGCTTGGTGAGGTCGCCGGCGGCGATCTTGCCGGCGGTCGATTCGATGGAGCGCAGCGGCAGGAGCGCGCGGCGCACGAGGTAGCGCCCGGCCCAGCCGCCGATGACCACGATGATCGAGCCGGCGACCGCAAAGTAGGAGGCCGTGGTTCGTAGGGTGTGCTGAACGTCGGTGAGGGGCAGGGCGATCGTCATGTAGCCCGAGAACTCCCCCGAGGTCTGGTCGTACACGGGAACGACGAGGGCGCGCCATCCGAGGCCGGACTTCGACGAGGCGACGGTGACCGGAAGCGTGCGAAAGGAAGAGACGGGTGCGGAGGAGGTGTCGACGAGCTCGGGCAGGGTCGGGGTGCCCGAGGCCTTGAGGGTGTCCTCGGAGTAGAGGTAGCGGTCCGAGCCGTCCTTGGCGTGAATGTGGACGTAGTAGAGCGTGGGGATCGCCCCCTGACCGTCCGACGAGAAAGTCGCCGAGGAAGCGGAGATCTGGATCGTGTGCGCGGTGGCCACGAGCTGATCGTCGATCTGGGAGGTCAGGTGGCGCTGGAGAAGGCCGATCATGACGGTTCCCGCGAGGGAGAGGCCCACCGCGAGCAACAGGATGATGAGCGTGACGAGCTGGGCGGCGAGGGGCTTGGCGTCCCACCATGCCTCGATGCGTTGAGCCAGGCTGGGGCGCACGTTACTCCTCGACGCGCAGGATGTAGCCCACGCCGCGCTTCGTGTGGATCAACTCCCCGCTGGCCCCCTCGACCGCGAGCTTGCGGCGCAGATAGGAAATGTAGGATTCGACGATGGCGACCTCGCCGTCCCAGTCGTACTCCCACACGTGGTCCAGGATCTGCATCTTCGAGACGACCCGCCCGGCGTTGATGACGAGGTAGCGCAGGAGCTTGAACTCCGTGGGGGAAAGATCGATCTGGACGTCGGCGCGCGTTACCTCGTGGGCGTCCTCGTCAATGACCAGGTCACCGACGCGCAGGAGGGCGTCTTCCTCCTCCCCGCCCATCGTGCGGCGCAGGATCGCGCGGATGCGGGCGACGACCTCTTCGAGGCCGAAGGGCTTAGTCACGTAGTCGTCGCCGCCGACGGTGAGTCCCTGAATCTTGTCGCGCATGTCGTCTCGCGCGGTGAGGAACAGGACGGGGGTGGTGATCCCGGCGTCGCGAAGGCGTCGCGTCACGGTAAAACCGTCCATGTCGGGGAGCATGACGTCGAGAACGATGAGATCGGGTCGCGATTCCTGGGCCTCGTGGAATGCTCCGCTCCCGTCTTCGGCCGTGACGACGTCAAAGCCGGCGAAGCGCAGGGACGAGGCGAGGAGGTCGCGGATGTTGGGCTCGTCGTCGACGACGAGCAGCTTTGCTTCAGTTCCCGTGGTAGCCATGGATCTAGTCTCGCCGATGATCCTGCATGTTTCCTGAGAGTATGTTGGGAGCGGCGACGGTCGTGCTGTTAGCTATCTCATAACGGTCGCGCTTTCGTGTTCGCGCTGGGCCGCGCGTGCGCTCGCGCGAGGGGGCGCGTGCGCGTGTGCGAGAATTGCCCCATGACATCCCAGATCTCGAATGACGTCATGACGCCCGAAGGCGTTGACTTTCGCAACGTATCGGGCAAGCTCGCCGCGCTCAGGCTCGGAAATGTGTTCGTCGCGTGCGGAGCCGCGGTCGGCATCATCAGCGCCGTTGCGCTTGTGGCCGGTATCGACGAGGCGTGGATGGCGATGCCCGTACCTTCCCTCATCGCCCTGTGGTGCCTGTGGCTCGTCCCCGCTCAGGTTAAGGCCCTGCGTTACGCTCTGGCCGAGCGCGACTTCGTTATTCGCCGGGGCGTCTTGAGGCGCTCCATGACCCTCGTGCCCTACGGTCGCATCCAGTACGTCGACATCGCCCAGGGGCCTGTGCAGCGCCTCCTTGGTATCGCCACCATCAAGCTGTCCACGGCCAGCGCGCACACAGACGCGACGCTCGCCGGAGTCCCCGTCGCCGACGCATCGCGCCTGCGCGACGTGTTGGCCGAGCGCGGCTCAGCGGAGCTGATGGGCCTATGAGCGCGGACCTCTCCTCCGACGGTATTGCCCCCGAGGACTGGAAGTACCTCCACCCGCTCACCTATCTGCCGCGTGTTGCCGGTTCCCTCGGCGGCGTCGCAGCGGCAACCGTCTGGGCGCTTCAGTGGGGCCGGGCTCGCGTTGTCGGGGAGGGCGGACCCGCGTGGGCGGCGAGTGTCGGCTCGCTCCCGGTGCTCCTCGGCCTGGCTCTCGTCGCGGTCGGCGTGCTCCTGGCCTTTAGCTACCTCTCGTGGAGGATGACCCGTTACGCGATCACCCCGAGCGCCGTGTGGTTCCGTTCCGGCATCCTGTCTCGTTCGCAGCGCCACGCCAGGGTCTCGCGCATCCAATCCGTCAACCTCTCCTACTCCCTCCTGGGGCGCATCGTCGGCCTGGGCTACCTCGATATTGAGGTAGCGGGCGGATCTGAGTCGAGCATCAAGCTCGGCCTGCTTCCCTCGAGCCGCCTCGAAGAGCTGCGCGCGCTCCTGCTGGGCCTCGCCTCCGGAGCGATCGACGAGCTTGTCCCTCCCGCAGGCCCTGCCCGCGCGGCGGGGCAGGGGCGTCCCCTCGCCCAGGCGACGCTTGAGGCACCCGAACGCGTCGTCTTCCGCGTGAGCGTACTCGAACTCGTTGGCTCCATGCTCGCCACCATGAGCACGGTCCTGGCCCTCGCCATCGGAATCGGGCTGTGCATCCTCAACGCCTTCCTCATCGTGAGCGTCGGGGTGACGTCCGTGATGAGTTTCGCGGCCATCATGTTCGGCGCCGTCAGCGTCGTCGCGGGAGTGTGGACCAGGTTCGACCGAGAGTTTGGCTTCACGGCGGCGATATCGGCCGACGGAGTGCGCATTCGGCGAGGCCTGACCGCGCGTCGCCACGTCACGATCCCGCCCGGACGCATCCACGCCCTCTCGGTCAGCCAGCCGCTCCTCTGGCGGCTGTTTGGGTGGTACCGCGTCGAGATCACTCAGGCGGGTAACAGGACCTCCTCCGAGGGCGAGAAGAACGAGGGGATGCGCCTTGATGTCGCCTCCGATGTCCTCCTACCCGTCGGTTCGCGCGCGGAGGTTGCCCAAGCCATTGCAATGGTTGTCCCGTCCCTCGGGGTCGATGAACCCAACCGCTTCCTGGAATCCCTGCATGCCGGGAGGCGCGCAGACCGCTGGATGACCCCCATTCCGCCCAGCGCACGGATCCTGGATCCCCTCACGTATGCGCGCCGCGCTTTTGCGCTCACGGATACGGTTCTCGCGATTCGCGGAGGCTGGCTCACCCGCACGTTCTCGATCATCCCGCTCTCGCGCATCCAGTCCGTGTCGATGAGGCAAGGTCCCCTCCAGGGCTGGAGGGGGGTGGCCTCGGTGCGCGCCGAGCTGGTTCCCGGCCGGGTTCCGTCGCTGGCCGCGCACGTTGAGGCCTCGCGCGCCCTCGACCTGTGGTCGCGCCTCTCGGTGGCCTCCAAGAGCAGCCGCGACGCCGAGCCTCCCGAGCGCTGGCTCTCCCGGGTCGGCGAGGTCGTCGACGCGACCCTGGCAAGCGAGGCGAGCGGCGCGTAGGACGAGGATCGGCAACAATGGTGGCATGAACACCCCCGGACGACTCGGCATCGGCATCATCGGCATGGGGCACGTGGGCCCCGTCATCGGTTCGGCTGTGCGCGCCGTCGGTCACCGGGTGGTGGCCGTCTCAGCCTCCTCGCCCGCCTCGCGCGAGCGCGCCGACGCCATGCTGCCCGGCGTTCCGATCGCGTCGCCGCAGGAGGTGGCGCGGCGCTCGGAGGTGGTGATCCTCGCCGTTCCCGACGATCAGATTCGGCCCCTCGCTCGGGGGCTGGCCGATCTGGGCGTGTGGCAGAGCGGGCATATCGTCATCCACCTGTCGGGCGCCTCCGGGATCGGACTACTCTGCGCCGCCACCGACGCGGGAGCGATCCCGCTGGCAATCCATCCGGCCATGACCTTCACGGGCACCAGCGTTGACGTTGCCCGGCTCGTGGGAACTCCCTTCGCCGTCACCGCGGCTGCCCCCTTCTTGCCGATCGCGCAGGCCCTCGTCGTGGAGATGGGGGGCGAACCTGTGGTCGTTGCGGAGGAGGACCGTCCCCTGTACCACGCCGGTCTCGCCCACGGCGCCAACTTCATCGCCGGAATCACCGTGCAGACGACGCGCATCCTCGCCGAGGCCGGAATCGAGAACCCCGCCCTCTACGTGCGGCCTCTCCTCGAGGCCGCCCTCGACCGGGCGCTGACCGAGGGAGCCGCCGGGATCTCCGGCCCCGCCGCCCGGGGGGATGCTGGCACGGTCGCGGCTCACGCCCGCTGCCTCGGTGCTCACGAGGCGCTTGCGGGGGAGCGCGACACCTACGCGGACATGACCCGTGCCCTCACTCGCCTGCTGCGCGACGCGCGCCTCCTCGACGAACGGGCCGCGACCAGCGTCGAGGCGGCCCTCCTCGATCCCTCTTGAGTCCCGGTGCGGCCAGGCTCGGCGAGGCGCCGTGCCGGCACCGCGCCGCAACGATGGGCGAGGAAATCCCGCTCTGACGCGAATCGCGTGACGTGAGGAAAGCGACTCAAATGACGCACCGGAGGGCTGAACTTGCAAGAATAGAACTATGACGCATCGTCCCATCCTCACCCACACGCGCGACCAGCTGGCCGAGGCGCTCGCCCGCCTGCCCGGAACGAAGGCGCTCGTGATGACCATGGGTGCCCTGCACGCCGGGCACCTGCAGCTCGTGCGAGAGGCCCACGCGCTCGCCGACCACGTCATCGTCACGATCTTCGTCAACCCGACCCAGTTCGCTCCCGGAGAGGACTTCGACGCCTATCCGCGAACCCTGGGGGCGGACATGGACGCCCTCGAAACGGTGGGAGCGGACCTCGTGTGGGCTCCGTCCCCGCAGGACGTGTATCCGGCTCCCGCGACGGTCTCCATTGATCCGGGGCCCGTCGCGCGCGTCCTCGAAGGAAAGACGCGCCCCACGCACTTCGCAGGAGTCGCCCTCGTGTGCACCAAGGTCGTCAACCTCGTGCGCCCGGACGTGGCCCTGTACGGCCAGAAGGACGCCCAACAGCTGGCCGTCCTGCGCGCCGTCTTCTCCCAGCTTGACATCCCCGTGCGCATCCACGCGGTGCCGATCGTGCGCGACCGGGACGGCGTGGCCCTGTCCAGCCGCAACCAATACTTGAGCGAGGAGGAGCGCGTGCGCGCCCGCGCGCTGTCTCGTGCACTGCGCCGGGGCGTGGAGGTGGCCGAGGCGGGGGCAGAACCCGGGAGCGTCATCTCCGCGTGCCGAGCGGTCATCGACGCGGAGGACGGCATCGACCTGGACTACATCGCCCTCGTGGATGCGGGAACCTTCGAGATCCTCGCGGGAACCGACGGCGTGCCACTCGGGGAGGCAGAGGCAGCGCCGACGCTGCTGACCGACGGCTCGCGTGCCGGGCGAGTCCTCATCGCCGCCAAGGTCGGCAGTACCCGCCTCATCGACAACATGGAGGTGGCGTTGCGCGGCCCTGTGCGGCTCGAGGGGGACGAGGCCCGAGCGGGCGGTGCATCGAAGGAGACGGGGGCGCGCGCATGATGGAGATGACCCGCGAGATGGCCATCGGCAAGATCCACCGCGCCACCGTCACCGGTGCCGATCTGCACTACGTCGGCTCGATCACCGTGGATGAGGACCTGCTGGACGCGGCCAACATCGTGCCCGGGCAGAAGGTTGACGTCGCCGACGTCAACAATGGCGAGCGCCTGTCCACCTACACGATCGCGGGCGAGCGAGGCAGCGGCACCGTCCAGCTCAACGGTGCGGCCGCCCACAGGGTCAGGGTCGGCGACCTGGTCATCATCATGGCCTACGCCCAGGTCCCCGAGTCCCTCGTGCGTCAGGTGAAGCCGTCCGTCGTCTTCGTCGACGAGGCCAACGCGATCGTCGAGGCTGGCGACCGTCCGGGGCGCGTTCCCGAGGACTCCGCGCGTTCCCGCGAGCTGGGGCTGAAGAGCTCGGGCGTCTGACTGGCACGCCGGCAGGAGCGTCCACTCAACCGAGTGGGCGCTCCCTTGTTTTCGATTCGTTTTGTGCACCTTTGCTCGTTTGGCGACAAGCGCTGTTCACAATTGTCCATACCTTGTCTTCGTCGGCGCTGATGCGCCCGTCGTACCTATCCTCGAAGAGCCGTACGAAAGGATGGTGGGGGCATGAGCAAGCGAGCGTCTCGGACGCGCCACGCACTCGCCGGATATGCGTTCCTGTCGCCCGCCCTGATCGGCGTTCTTATCTTCATGGTTGTGCCCATCGGCGTCATCATGTGGGTGAGCCTGTACCGGTGGGATCTGATCGGGGATACGCGATACGTGGGCCTGGCCAACGTCACGAACGTGCTGAGCGACCCGGTCTTCCTGTCGTCCCTGCGCACGACGATTCTCTTCGTCCTCCTCGTGGTCCCCATTCAGATCATCCTCGGCCTACTCCTCGCGAACCTGCTGACGAAGGGCGTGCGAGGAACCGTGGTCTATCGCACGCTCATCGTTATCCCGTGGATCGCGCCTCCGCTGGCCCTCGGCGTCGTGTGGTCGTGGATCTTCGCCCCCACCGGCGGCCTCCTCTCAGCGCTTGCGGGCACTCGACTAGAAATTCTCGTGTCGCCCACCTGGGCGCTGCCGGCGGCGGCTTTCGTCGTCGTCTGGTCGAACGTGGGGTACACGGCGCTCTTCTTTATCGCCGGATTGCTTGCGATCCCGCGTGAGCTCACCGAGGCCGCGACCGTGGACGGCGCCTCCTCCTCGCAGGTGTTCTGGCACATCAAGATGCCCCTCCTGCGCCCGACCTTCTTCTTTGTCTCGGTCACCTCCGTGATCTCGGTCTTCAACGTTTTCGATCAGATCTACGCCCTGACCAAGGGCGGGCCGTCCGGCTCCACCGAGGTCCTCGCCTATCTGATCTACAAGGAGGCCTTCGAAACCGGAAATGTCGGCCGCGCCGCAGTCATGGCGTGCGTGATGATGCTGCTCCTGATGTGCCTGACGCTGGCCCAGAACCTGTACTTCCGGAAGAGGACCACGTATGAGCTCGTCTAAGTCGCACTCGCGTCGGCCCTGGTGGTCAACCCTGGGGATCTACGCGGGGCTGTCGCTGGCCGCATTCGTCATGGTCATCCCGCTGCTCTTCAGCTTCGTCACGGCCTTCAAGTCGCCCCAGGACTTCGCTTCGCACTCGCCCTTCGCGCTGCCCTCACCGCCCTCCCTGGCCTCGTTCCAGGCGATCCTGACGGGACGAGTCAACTTCGGCGACGCGATCATCACGACGCTTCTCGTGGTCGTGGTGATGGTCGTCGGGCAGCTGGTGTCCTCCGTGCTGGCCGCCTACGCGTTTGCGCGCATCGAGTTCCCGGGACGCGAAGTCATCTTCTGGCTCTTCCTGGGCACCATGATGATTCCGGCGTCGGTCCTCGTCATCCCGCTGTACCTCATGATGGCGAAGATGGGGCTCAACAACACCTTCTGGGGCATCGTCCTGCCCTTCGTGTTCGCCTCGCCCTACGCGGTGTTCCTGCTGCGTCAGTCGTTCCGTCAGATCCCCCAGGAAATCATCGACGCGGCGACCATGGACGGTGCCGGGCAGATGCGCATCCTCTTCTCCATCGTCGTTCCCGTGTCGAAGCCGATCATTTCGACGCTCGTGCTCATCACGGTTGTGAGCCAGTGGAACTCATTCATGTGGCCGCGGATCATTGCCGCGACCAGGCCACGCGTCCTCACGGTTGCGACGGCCGCGCTGCAGAGCCAGTACAACGCGAATTGGACGTACGTCATGGCGGCGACGACCATCGCGCTCGTGCCCCTGATCGCTCTGTTCATTGTCTTCCAACGACACATCGTTGAATCGATTGCCCTGACGGGCATCAAGTAACAACACAACCCATCACAACTGGAGGTCTTCATGAATAGGCGTTTTGTTACCGCTACCGCTCTGATTGGTGCCGCGTCGATGCTGATGGCCGCCTGCTCGCAGGGTGGCAGCGCGTCGAGCGAAGCGGGCACGTCCCTGACCCTGCGTCTGTGGGATGATCAGGCTGCCCAGGCGTACGAGGCGGCGCTCCCCGCGTTCACCGAAGAAACGGGGATCACGGTCAACGTCGAGGTCGTCCCGTGGTCGGACTACTTCACGGGCCTGCGTTCTGAGCTCGCCGCAGGCACCGGACCGGACGTCTTTTGGTCCAACACGAACAACTACACCGAGTACGCCCGGGGCGGCAAGATCGTCAACATTGACGAGGAGTTCCCCGCCTCCGAGCGCGACGGCTGGCTTCAGGGAGCCATCGATCAGTACACGGTTGACGGAAAGCTCTACGGCGTCCCGGTCCTCACCGATCCGTCGATCGCGGTGTACTACAACAAGTCCCTCCTGGATGCGGCCGGCGTGAGCATCGAGGACCTGCAGAACCTGTCGTGGGATCCGAGCGCCTCCACCGACTCTCTGCGGGAGATCACCCGCAAGCTGACGCTGGACTCGTCGGGCCGCAACGCGGCTGACCCTGCCTTCGACGCGGACCACATCGTCCAGTACGGATACAACGCCGCGCTGGATGGCCAGGCCATGCTCATTCCGTACCTGGGTTCGGCCGGTGCCACACTGCAGGACGAGAGCGGGCACTTTACGTTCGCGAGTCCCGAGGGCGACGCCGCGGTCGGCTACCTGGTGGACCTCATCAACAAGGAGCACGTGGCCCCCTCGGCGGCCGATACGAACGATAACGGCGACTTCAGCCGTGATCAGTTCCTGCAGGGCAAGATCGCTCTGTTCCAGTCCGGTTCCTACAACCTGGCAAACGTGGCCGAGGGTGCGTCCTTCGAGTGGGGCCTGGCTCCCCAGCCGAAGGGTCCCGCAGGTGCCGTGACGGTCGGTAACTCCGTCGTCGCCGCCGGTTCGACGGCGAGCGCGAACCCCGAGGCTCAGCACAAGCTGCTGGCGTGGCTGGCTGGCAAGGACGGCGGTGCCGCACTGGGCAAGACCGGCGCCGGCTTCCCCGCGAACGAGAAGGCCCAGGGGACGTGGACCGCGTACTGGTCGGACAAGGGCGTCGACACCTCGGTCATGGCGAAGACCCCCTCGGGCACGATCATGGCTCCCTTCGGCGCGAAGCTGGGCGTGGCAATGGACGCGTACAACGGGGTACTCAAGGAGGTCTTCCTGGGACGCACCGGCGTGCATGAGGGCGTCCAGGCTGCCCAGGACGCCGCCAACGCGGCGATCGATCAGTAGTCGTCACAGACTTGGGACAGGCGCCGGCGGGACACGTTCTCGCCGGCGCCTCAATAAGGAGTACACGAATGGATACCGTGCTCGGAATTTACGCCCATCCCGATGATGCGGACGTGGACGCGGGCGGGACTCTCGCTCGCTTCGCGCGCGAAGGATCGAGGGTCGTCGTCGCCGTTGTCACGGACGGCGATGCGGGAGGCTCTGACCAGGAACTGCATCAGCGGATGGCGGAGTTGCGTCGCGATGAACAGCGCCGCGCGTGCGAGCAGCTGGGCGTCACGGAGCTCGTCTTCTTCGACGGCTACCCCGACGGTATGGTGACCCCGTCCCACGGCCTCGTGCGCGATATCGTCGCCCTCATTCGGCGCGTGAAGCCGAACCTGATCCTCACGCTTTCGCCCGAATACAACTGGTCGTCCATCTACGCCAATCACCCGGACCACCGGGCCGTGGGCGCCGCGGTCACGGACGCCGTCTACCCGGCCGCGCGCAACCCCTTCGCGTTCCCTGAGCTGCTTGAGGAGGGCCTGGAACCCCACGTCGTCGAAGAGGTGTGGTTCCAAGGTGGACCGTCGACGAACCACGTCGTCGAGCTGGACCGCTCGGACATCGAGGCCAAGGTCAGGGCGGTGCGCGAGCACGTCACCCAATTCGACGACCTCGATCGGATGGAGTCCTGGATCCGACAGGGCACCCGCGATGCGGGGCGTCCCCACGGATACGCGGGGGGAGAAGAGTTCTTCCGCTGGGACACGCGCGGGTGAGGGCACGGTAGTCGGCTCGTTCTCCAGCCTGTGCCCCCGCCTCGTCTGTACGAGGCCGGGGCACAGCGCGTCGATGGGCGCGCGGGGAGGACGGCGCACAGTGCGCAGCGCGGGATGGGTGCCCCTCAGTCGAAGGCGGCGGCAACCAGCGGGTTTGTGCGGATCGCCTGGTCGAGCACGTCGCGCGCGACGTTGACCGAGTCGACCAGGGGGTGCAGCGCCAGCGCCTGCCACGCGAGGCTGCGGTCGCGCTCGCGGGCGGCGTCGATGACGAGATTCTCGCAGGCCTTCACGGATTGGACGAGGCCGAGGGCAGCGCCGCTCAAGGGGGCGACCGGAATCGGATGGACGCCGGAGGCGTCGACGTCGCAGGGAACCTCGACGACGTCCGTGTCGCGCAGCGTCGGAATCGAGGAGAAGCCGCCGTCGCCGTTACCGACGTTGAGGATCATGCGCGCCGGAGTGTTCGTGGCGAGCGCATTCATGAGGTCAAGGGCCACCTTCTGGTAGCCTCCGCCCGCGATGTCCTCGGCGCGCCTGCCGGAGCGGTCGTTGACGTCGCGGGCCTCGGCCATGTAGGTCGCCTCCCGGTCGGCGAGCGCATCGATCCACGTTTGTCCCGCCTGCTCGGTGTCGGAGAGGACGGCGTTGTAGAAGGCTTCCTGCTGATCACGCAGGTACTCGCCGCGGGTCTGGTCCCGGTGGATGCGGGCCATGGCTTCGCGATGACAGTAGTAGTAGAAGAGGTATTCGTTGGGGAGGGCGCCCAGCGCGCGAATCCAGTCCGTGCCGATGGCGCGGGATTCTTCCATCGATCCCAGGGCCACGTCGTCGGCGAAGAGGCGCGGGAGGATGTCGCGGCCGCCGACCGACAGTGAGCGCAGCCAGCCGAGGTGGTTGAGGCCCACGTAGTCGAAGGACACGTCGGTGCGCTCCTCCTCGGGAACGCCCAGGGCGTTCAGCGTGCGGTTGACGAGCCCGATGGGGGTGTCGCAGATGCCGATGACGCGCTCGCCGAGCACGGAACGCATCGCCTGGGTGATGATCCCGGCCGGGTTCGTGAAGTTGATGAGCCAGGCGTTCGGGCACAGGCGCTCCGCGTCGCGGGCCAACTCGAGTGCCGGCCCGAGCGATCGGAACGCGTAGCAGTAACCGCCCACGCCGACGGTCTCCTGCCCCAACAAGCCGTTGTCGAGGCCGCAGTGTTCGTCGAGGACCCTCCCGCAGGTCCCGCCCACGCGCATCGCGGAGAACACGAAGTCGGCTCCCGGAAGCGCCTCGTTGATGTCCGTCGTTCCGCGCACGGCCGGAGAGTGCGGGAAGCCCAATGCGGACAGCACGGCCATCATCGCGTCAAGCCTGCGCATGTCGGTGTCGTACAGGATGACGCGGTCGACGTCGAGGGAGGCGTAGTCGCCGCGACCCGAGCGTGAACGGGCCAAGACGTCGATCATCGCGGGGACCCGGAAGCCCCCTCCTCCGACGATGGTGAGCTGCATGGCGGGCATCCTCTCTGGATACGTATAGTGGTGGCTCAGCGACATATTGTAGTCGCGCTCACGTCTAGGAGGACCTGTGGCATCTCGAGCACCCGCCGCATCTCAGTTCGCGGTGTACGGTCCGACCTTCCTTGACGTGGTCATGGGTCCCCTCGATGGTCCTCCGGTTCCCGGCCGCGAAGCCTGGGTGGAGGGAGCGCTCATGTGCGCGGGCGGCGCGGCCAATCAGGCGATTGCGCTGGCTCGCCTGGGCGTACCCGTGCGCCTGCACGCTCGCGTGGGCGTCGATCAGATGGGTCAGTTCGTGGACGGGATGCTCGCACGCGAGGGCGTGGACACCTCCTCGTGTGAGCGCGTGGGCGATCAAAACGTCACTGTCTCCCTGTCCTTCGACGGCGATCGCGCGATGACCACGCGCGGGACGACCGCGTTGCCGCGTTTGGGGGGCGACGCGCCGGCGTGCCTGCTCGCAGACGTGCGGGGAATCAGCGCGAACAGTGAGGTTGTGTCCTCCTGGCGCGAGCGCGGGACGTGGGTGCTGGCGGACACGGCATGGGACGAGGCCGGGGCCTGGGATCCGGCCGACCTGGAGGCCTTGCGCGTGGCTGACGTGTGCACGCCCAACGAGGAGGAGGCGCTCGCCTACGCGCGCACCGAGAGCGTGGAGGAAGCTGCGCGTTGGTTTGCGTCGTTTGGGTGCGACTGCGTGGTCACGTGCGGCAAGAACGGCGTGGTTGCGTGCGTCGATGGGCAGATCCTGCACGTGCCCGCACCCGCGGTGAGCGCGGTGGATACGACGGGCGCGGGGGATGTCTTTTCGGCGGCCCTGGCCTGGGCGCGCCGAGCGCGCCGTATGCCGTGGCCCGAGGCGCTCGCCCTCGCCTGTGCGGCCGCCGCCCACTCCACGCAGGGGATCGGCGGATCCTCGTCAGCTCCCTACGCGGCCGACCTCCCGGGCGCGTGAGCTGCCCAACCGGGGCCGGTTCCTCGTCGCGGGCGCAAATCCCGCTACGATAGATCCATGACCGATTCTTCTTCCGCGCCCACGCACGCGCCCTCCGACGACACTCCCGAGCAGGTCAAAGTCCGCGCAGCCAAGCGCGCGCGCCTCATGGAGGCGGGGATCCCCGCGTATCCGGTGAGCCTGCCAATCACGACCACAATTCGTCAGGTCCGCGAGCGCTACGGCCACCTGGAGGCCGGCGAGGAGACCGAGGACTACGTGGGCCTGGCCGGCCGCGTCGTCCTGGCGCGCAACGGAGGCAAGCTGTGCTTCGCCACCCTCATGGACGGTGCGGGCAACAAGATTCAGGTGATGCTCTCCGCCGCCTCCGTTGGAGCGGATTCCCTGGCCGCCTACAAGAACGACGTGGATCTGGGCGACCACCTGTACGTCCACGGGCGCGTCATTTCCTCGCGGCGCGGCGAGCTGTCGATTTTCGCCACTCCCGCCGAGGTGAGCGAGGAAGCCAGGGCGGCATACGACGCCGCTCCCACCGCGCTTCCCGCCCCCGACGCCTCGTGGGCGATCGCCTCGAAGGCCCTGCGTCCTCTGCCTAAGACGTGGACGACCGAGGATGGCGAAGAGGTCACGCTGTCGGAGGACCAGCGGATCCGCCGCCGCGAGCTGGACCTGATCACGCGCCCCGCCGCCCGCGACATGATTCGCGTGCGTGCCGCGGTGAACCGTTCGATTCGCGAGAACTTCTTCCGCCGCGACTACATCGAGCTGGAAACCCCGATGCTCCAGGTGATTCACGGGGGCGCCGCCGCCAGGCCCTTCACCACGCACATGAACGCGCTCGACATGGAGCTCTACCTGCGCATCGCCACCGAGATCTACCTCAAGCGCGCGGTCGTGGGCGGCGTGGACCGTGTCTTCGAGATGAACCGCAACTTCCGCAACGAGGGCATGGACTCCTCGCACAGCCCCGAGTTCACTTCCCTGGAGGCCTACGAGGCCTACTCGGACTACAACGGCATGGCGCTCCTGACGCGCGACCTCATTCAACAGGCTGCTCGCGACGCCTTCGGCCTGCCCGAGGGCGAAGAGATCGTGCGCCTGGCCGACGGCACCGAGTACGACCTGTCGGGGCAGTGGGATCGCATCGACCTGTACGGCTCGACATCGGAGGCTCTGGGCGAGGAGGTCACGGTGGAGACGCCGCGCGAAACTCTCGTCACGTACGCCGAGCGCGTCGGCCTGGAGGTCGACGACTACGCGGTGAGTGGCAAGATCGTCGAGGACATCTTCGAGGAGCTCGTCGCCTCCAAGCTGTGGGCGCCCACCTTCGTCTATGACTTCCCCGAGGACACCTCGCCGCTGACCCGTTACCACCGCTCCCGCCCCGGCCTGACCGAGAAGTGGGATCTGTACGTGCGCGGCTTCGAGACGGCGACCGCCTACTCCGAGCTGGCCGACCCGGTTGTCCAGCGCGAGCGCTTCGAGGCGCAGGCCCTCGCGGCCGCCAACGGCGACCCGGAGGCGATGGTCATGGACGAGGACTTCCTGATCGCCATGGAGCAGGGATTCCCGCCGTGCGGCGGCATGGGTATGGGAATCGACCGCCTGCTCATGGTGCTGACGGGCCAGGGGATCCGCGAGACGATCCCCTTCCCGCTGGTCAAGCGCCTGGGCTGATTGCGCGCGGGACCCCTTCGCTCCGCTCACGGGCGCGAAGGGGTCCCCTCGTACCGGCGGAGGCTAGGGGCGACGCCGCGGGTGGCCAGTCCTCGTGTGAACGAGATCGAGCAGCTCGTGCGCGGCCCCGTCGTCGAGCACGAGGTCGGTCGCGACCCCAGCGCGCAGAGCCCCGAGGAGCGGAAGGGCTTTGGAGGCTCCGGCGACGACACACAGGCGCCGGGGGATCTTCTTCAGCGTCGCCGGGGTCGGCCCCGACGCTCGTTCGTTCAGATGCATGTCGGTCGAACCGTCCTCGCGGATGAGGACCGTGCACACGTCGCCGACGACTCCGTCATTTTGGGCCGCCGCTATCTCGTCGGGTTCGAGGAATCCACCGGAGTAGACGTGGGAGGGCAGGCGCGCCGACATGGAGCCGACACCGAAGAGCGCGACGTCGGCGTTGTCGATTGTTGTGAGGACCGACTTGATGGAGCGCTCGCGCCACAGCGCCTCCTTGGTGTCGGCGTAGTCGAAGAACGCGGGGACGGGGAAGTTGACGATGCGTCCGCCGATGGCCTTGGCGGCACAGGTGATGATTGCTTCCGCGTACGGCATCTCGGTCTCGGTCGCGGTGGCGGCTCCGTTGAGCTGGACGACCGTGGAACCGGGGAAGGGCACGTGGGGCATCGCGCGCGCTATCTCGGCGGTCGTGTTGCCCCACGCGATTCCTAGGGTGGCGCCGGGAAAGAGCATGTCGGTGAGGTGCTCGGCGGCGACGAGGGCGACGTTGTGCAGGCGGTTGACCTCGGTGTGCACGTCGTGGACCGGGACGACGGAGACCTGAATGCCAAAGATGTCGGCGATCTGCCCGGCGAGGGTGCCCTTGAGACCAGGGGAGGCGGAGACGGAGATGCGGACCAGGCCGACCTCGCGGGCGTGCGCGAGGAGTCGTGATACGGAGGAGCGCGATATCTGCAGGTGGCGAGCGATTGTCTCCATCGTTTGCCCCTGCAGGTAGTACATCGAAGCCGCCTCGTGGGCCTGTTCGTCACGTATTGTCACGTTTTCTAGTGTGCCATGCACAGGCGTGCACATGTGTGCGTTTGGTCATTGGCGTGTGGGCGCGGGAGGGTAGATTGGGCGTCGTCAGATGATCACGCTCACGTTCCCCGAGCTGAACGGACGTGCATTCAGTTTGGGCTTACGTGCAGCAGGTGACATACTGAGACATGACCGCGGACCCTTTTCGGTCGAATAGGGTCCGGTGGCACACTGTTGGCGGTGGAAGACCACCGGTGACCCGGTGCGAGGATGCACCGGAGAAAGAATAGAGAACAATGCTCGCAACACTGCTTCCGGCAGCCGTAGAAACGGCTCCGATCACGCTGGGCCAGATTTTCTGGTCGGAGTTCCTGGGCACGGCAGTCCTTCTCCTCCTCGGCGGTGGCGTCGTCGCCACGAACCTGCTGCCCAAGTCCAAGGGCAAGGGCGGCGGATGGCTCATGATCAACTGGGGGTGGGGCCTGGCGGTCTTCGCTGGCGTCTACGTCGCCTACCGCACCGGTGGTCACTTGAACCCGGCCGTGACCATCGCCAAGGCCGTCGGTCACGCCTTCGACTCGACGGTGGAGCTTGCGCCCGGCATCGCCGTCAATGTCACGAACATCCTCGTCTACGTCGTCGCCCAATTCCTCGGCGCGTTCGTCGGTGCTGTCCTCGTCTGGCTCACCTTCAAGAAGCACTTCGATGAGGACTGCGATCCGGCCCTCAAGCTCGGCGTCTTCTCCACGGGTCCCGAGATTCGCTCCTACGGATGGAACTGCCTCACTGAGGCCATCGGCACCGCCGTCCTCATCCTGTGGGTCTTCGTCTCGGGGGGAACCGAAACGGCGATCGGCCCGCTGGGGGTCGCTCTGATCATCGTCGTCATCGGCACCTCCCTGGGTGGCCCCACCGGATACGCCATCAACCCGGCCCGTGACCTCGGCCCGCGCATTGCCCACGCCATCCTGCCCATCCGGGGCAAGGGAGGCTCCGACTGGGCGTACTCCTGGGTGCCGGTTGTCGGCCCGATCATCGGTGCCATCGTCGGCACCGCCATCTACTTCCTCGCCCTCGCCTGAGGGTGAGCGCGCGGGCGAGGGTGCCAGGCGCCCTCGCCCGCGCAACCCCGGTCCTCTGTCGCCGACGACTCGGGACCACAGCATCCTCTGATGCGGCGCCAGGGGGACCGGCGCAACGACACAACGACGTGAAATCGCTTCCGAAAGGACACTCATGACCGCCAAAGAATTCGTCATGGCCATCGACCAGGGAACAACCTCGACCCGGGCAATCATCTTCAACCGTGCAGGCGAGATCATCGCCGTCGGCCAGAAGGAGTTCACCCAGATCTTCCCCAACCCCGGCTGGGTGGAGCATGACCCTCTCGAGATTTGGGAGACCACTCGCTTCGTCGTCGCCGAGGTGCTGGGCAAGGCGGAGATTAACCGCCACAACCTGGCCGCCATCGGGATCACGAATCAGCGCGAGACCACCGTCGTGTGGGATAAGAACACCGGTGAACCCGTCTACAACGCGATCGTCTGGCAGGATATGCGTACCTCCGACATCGTCAAGGAACTCGAGGGAGACGAGGGGCCGGATCGTTTCCGCCAGATCTGCGGCCTGGGGTTGTCGCCGTACTTCTCCGGCTCCAAGATCAAGTGGATCCTGGATAACGTTGAGGGTGCGCGCGAACGCGCCGAGGCCGGTGACCTCCTCTTCGGGAACACGGACTCGTGGCTCTTGTGGAACCTGACGGGCGGCGTCAACGGCGGCGTGCACTGCACGGACGTCACCAATGCCTCGCGCACGATGCTCATGGACATCCGCACCCTCACCTGGCGTGAAGACGTCTGCGAGATCTTCGGCATCCCCATGTCGATGCTTCCCACGATCAAGTCCTCCTCCGAAATCTACGGCTACGGACGCAAGAACGGCCTCCTCGTCGACACGCCGATCTCGGGCATTCTGGGCGACCAGCAGGCCGCCACCTTCGGGCAGGCGTGTTTCGAGAAGGGCATGGCCAAGAACACCTACGGCACCGGCTGCTTCATGCTTATGAACACCGGTACCGAACCCGTCTTCTCCGACAATGGCCTCCTCACGACCGTCGCCTACAAGATCGGCGACCAGCCGGCCGTCTACGCACTCGAGGGGTCGATCGCCGTGGCGGGCTCGCTTGTGCAGTGGCTGCGCGACAACCTGGGCATGATCGTCAAGTCCTCGGACATCGGTGCGCTCGCGAGCACGGTGGAGGACAACGGCGGCGTCTACTTCGTTCCCGCGTTCTCCGGGCTCTTCGCCCCCTACTGGCGTTCCGACGCGCGCGGTGCGATCGTTGGCCTGACCCGCTACGTGAACAAGGGCCACATCGCGCGAGCCGTCGAGGAGTCCACCGCCTTCCAGAGCGCCGAGGTCCTCGACGCGATGAACGCCGATGCGGGCGTGCCGCTCAAGGAACTCAAGGTGGACGGAGGTATGACGCACGACGACCTCGTCATGCAGTTCCAGGCCGACCTGTGCGGCGTTGACGTGGTGCGGCCCAAGGTCATCGAGACGACCGCGCTGGGAGCGGCCTACGCGGCCGGCATCGCGGTTGGCTTCTGGAAGGGCACCGACGACGTCGTGGCCAACTGGCAGGAAGGTAAGCGCTGGACTCCCGCAATGGAACCCGCCGAGCGCGACCGCACGTACCGCCTGTGGAAGAAGGCCGTCACGCGTACGCTCGACTGGGTTGACGACGACGTGAAGTGATTGTCATCCCTTGAAATTGGCGAGGCCGGGGCTGCTTCGAGCGGTCCCGGCCTCGCCGCGCGTGGGAGCGGCGCGTTAGAACGTCTCGTAGGAGACGCGTGCGCCGCCGACCTGGATGATGCGCGAAATGTCGCGGACTATGTGGGCGGAGCCGCACACGTAGTACGTGGCCTGGGGATCGATGCCCTCGGCGTTCAGGTAGTCGGTGATACGCCCGTGAAACGTGCCGGGCGCTGCCTCGCGGCTGACGCATCGAATGAGCCGGGGCAGCGGTGTGTCGACTCGGCTTGTCAGGATGTCTTCCGTCCGTGAGTATCCGACGATGAGTATGTCGTCGTCGCGCCTGTCGAGCTCGAACGCTGCGAGGAATGGGGCGATGCCCGTCCCTGTTGCGATGAAAATGCGCCGGTCTGGTGCCTCGGCCTCGGTGGTGTCCTTGTCTGTCGTGACGAGCCAGTGGCCGTACGGCAGCTCGAGGTCGACGTCGTCGCCGGGTGCGATGGTGCTCGCCCAGGAGGCGCCCATGCCTTTCGTGCGCACGTCAACGAGGAGCCTGACGGTGCGCCCAGGGGCTGATGCGAGCGAGTAAGGTCGCCATTCGAATGGAGCAACCCGAACGAGCGTGTACTGGCCGGCCTCCCACGTCGCGCATTCCGGTAGCTCGAGTGTGATGTCGCGGGTGGTGGGGCTCATCCAACGAGCGCGTTGTACTGTCGCCCGATGGCGTGTCGCCCCGGCGGTGCGTTCGGTTGTTGTGTCGTGGGAGGAAACGGCGTGATCCTGGGCGGGGACCTGTTCGCGCAGTGCGCGCATGATGCGAGGGTATCCCGCGGGACCCAGGACTGTGCAGGCCGTGGACATGCCGGCCAGGGCGGAGCCCACGATTCCGGGCATTCCTGCGTCCTGTCCGGTCAGGTAGAGGCCGTCGATGGGGGTCGAGGGAGAGGCTAGGTCGGCGGCGAAGCGCTCGGGTGTGAGGGGTAGTCCGTAGAAGCATCCGCCCTCGTGTGACGTGAAGTGTTCGATGGTGAGCGGGGTGGCGACCTCGACGGAGCGCACGGCGTCTTTCAATCCGGGTATGGCCGTGTCCGCGAGGTCAATGAGTCCGCGTGCCATCGCCGACGTCAGGCGTTCGTAGTCCTCCCCGCGCATCCCCGGCCTCGTTCCCGACCATCGGTCGAAGGCCTCCGGCTGGGCGAAGGACACGATCTCCACTGTTGCGTGTCGGTCTCCGGCTTTGATTCCCGGGAACGAGATGAAGGCTGATTGAGGGCGTCCCTGGCACAGGTCCTCGGTCATCTGCTCCAGGTCATCGGGTCCCTGGGTTGTATTCACCCAGACGTTCGACCCGTCCACGCCGGCGGGGTAGTGGTCGGCCGTGAGGTAGACGGTCACCGCGGAGCCTCCGTGCCCGAGGCGGGCGATCCTGTCGCGGACGTGTGCAGTGAGCGCGCCGACCGGACCGGTCGTTGGTAGTAGTCGGGTGTAGGTTTCGCGTGCACCGACGCCGGAAATCACGATGGGGGCACTCTCCTCGTAGGCGACGGGCACGGGACCGCTGCGATCAGTGATGCGCACGCCCACTGCTCGACCGTTGTCGATGAGGACGTCGTCGACGTCCTGGCACAGGCGAATCTCACCTCCGGTTGCGCGGATCCGTTCCTCGATCATGCGCGCGATCTGCCCGCTTCCGCCGTGTGGGAACCATGCGCCGTCCATGTAGTGGCACACGATCATCGCGTGGGCGACGAACGCGCTGCGCGTTGGCTCAACCCCGTAGTCGCCCCAATGCGTGGTGAGTAGGGCGCGCAGCGCCGGGTCGCGGAAGCGGCGCTCCATGTAGTGTTGCGTCAGCTCGAGCGCGTGGCCGGCGAGCGTTCGCTGAGCGAGGCGAACGGCGGGTGCTACCTGCTCGGGAACCATCTCCCGGACATAGCCGAGCGACATGTAGGAATAGGCTCGTTGAACGTCTGCGCGGTAGCGGCGAATCGCTCTTTTCTCATGTGGAAACAAGGAGATGAGAAGGCGCTGGTATTCCTCGAGACTGGACGGGATAGTAACGTCGAGGCCGTGGCCGGGCAGGTAGAAACGGTCGTAGCCCGTTGGCATGCGCTTCCATGAGAGGGCCCCGCCGGTGAGGTAGTCCATGAGCTGGCGCGGGCGTGAGCCGGGTTCCATGTCTCCCACGTAGTGCAGGCCTACGTCCCACGATGCTCCCATTCGCCGGAACGAGTGCGTGAGTCCGCCGGGGGTGCAGTGTTTTTCGAGGATGAGAACGCGCAATCCGGCGGTTTGTGCGAGCAGGCCAGCCGTCGTGAGTGAGCCGATGCCCGAGCCGATAACGATCGCGTCATACATGGAAACTCCTAAAACTAGACAGTGTCTACATATGACAACATGCGTGCTAGACACTGTCAAGTTTGGTCCTTGTATCGGCTAGACTAGGGGCATGACGCGCTCTACGACATCCGAGGGGCTGCGCGAGGTAATCCTCGCGATCAGTCGCGATCTCCTCAATGAGGGTGGGCCATCTTCGCTCTCCATGCGCGAAGTTGCTCGTCGTGCGGGCTGTACGCACCAAGCTCCCTACCACCACTTCCAGGGGCGCGAAGGGATCCTCGTGGCGCTTGTCGAGGAGGGTTACCGCTCCCTCGAACAGGCACTTCGTGAGGCCAGGGAGCGTAGTGATGGGGCGTCGCCGCAGGACGTGACGCGAGCTGCCGGACATGCCTACCTGTCGTGCGCCCTGGCAAATCCCGGCGTCTTTCGGATCATGTTCCGATCAGACATGTACGACGCCGACGCACACCCGGGGCTGAGGCAAGCCAGCCTGGCCGCGCGCTCCCAGCTGCGTTCGTTGGCGTGCGTCGCTTACGGGACCGACGATCCCCACGCGGAAGTGACCCTCTGGGCATACATTCACGGCCTTGCCACTCTTGTCCTTGATGGGCCACCCGCCCTCGGCAGCGGACAGGACGCGCAGTGCTTCGCTCGCCAAGCCATCGAATCTCGCTTCTTTATCGATGGAGTGACGGGAGAATAACGGGCTTTGTCGAGACGGGGAGGAATGTCTAGGACCCAAGGCCGCTTCGAGACCCGCGCCGATCAGCTAGGATACTTTCCATGGAAAACAGTAAGAAACAAATGACATATCTCGTCGTAGACGGCGAAAACATCGACGCGACCCTCGGGCTGTCGGTCCTGGACCGGCGCCCGAACCCGGAGGAACGCCCCCGGTGGGACCGCGTCCTGGAGTGCGCGCACGGCCGCTGGAACCAGCGCGCCAAGGGCCTGTTCTTCCTCAACGGCTCCTCCGGCTTCCTGCCCATGGGGTTCGTCCAGGCGCTCACCGCGATGGACTATTCGGTGATCCCCCTGTCGGGTCCGGCCGACATGAAGGTTGTCGACGTGGGCCTGCAGCGCACGATGGATGCCATCGCCCAGCTCGACTCGGGCGACGTCATCCTGGCCAGCCACGACGCTGACTTCCTGCCCCAGATTGACGCGCTTCTCGACCAGGGGCGCCGCGTCGCCATCATGTGCTTCAAGGAGTTCCTCTCCTCCCAGCTGCACGAGCTGGAGGAGCGAGGCCTGGAGATTATCGACCTGGAGTACGACGTCCACGCATTCCAGGTGCGCCTGCCCAGGCTTCACATCATCGACATTGACGACTTCGACCCGATGTCCTTCCTGTAGCGAGCGCGGCGCGAGGCGCGCCAGCCTTCCGTGCGCACAAGCCGCGGGGCCGGGCCACCCGCTCGGGTGGCCCGGCCCCGTCTATCCCGCCCAGCGGGAGACTGCCTCACGCCTCGGGCGTGGCCTCCGGCTTGCCCTTCAGGGCGGCCAGGCGCGCCTCGATCTCCAGCTGCGAGGAGTCGGTCTCGAGCTCGGCGAACTGCGCGTCCAGGGAGGACGCGGCCAGCTCGATCTTGCCCTGGGCGAGGGCCTCCTGGCGGCGCACGCGGTCCTCGAAGCGTCCGAGTTCGCTCGTGGGATCCAGGATGTTGATGGAACCGAGCGCGTCGGTGACCTGGGCCTGCGCCTTCGCGCTCTTCTCGCGGGCAATCAGCTGGTCGCGGCGCGACTTGAGCTCGGAGAGCTTGTCCTTCATCTGCGACAGGCCGCGCTTGAGGCGCTCGGCGACGTCGCGCTGTGCCTGGAGGGAGGGCTCCTCGGCCTTGATCTCGTTCTCAAACTGGATCTGCTTGCCGAGCGCGACCTTGGCCAGGTCATCCCACTTGGTGGCGCCAGCCTCGTCACCGGCTGCCCGCAGGGAGTCGGCCTTCGCGGAGGCGGCGGCCGCCTTCTGACCCCAGTCGGCAGCGGCCTTGACGTCCTCCTCGTAGTCCTTCTCCGCCATGCGCAGGTTACCCAGGGTCTGTGCGATAGCGTTCTCGGCTTCGATGATCGAGTTGGTGTAGTCGCGAACCAGCTGGTCGATCATCTTCTGCGGGTCCTCGGCCTTGTCGAGAAGGGCGTTGATGTTCGCCTTCGCGAGCTGGGCGATGCGACCCATGATCGTCTGCTTTTCAGCCATGTTGTTCTCCTTTGGTGGTGGTGCGCGTGGAGCGCGGGTTGTGCGCGAGGCTGTTGTCTCGCAGGTCGGTGGGTGGGTTAGAAGCTGCCGGAGGAGGAGGACCAGCCCGAGGACCCTCCCCAGTCGGAGCCGGAGGAGGAGGACCAGCCGGAGGACCCTCCCCAGTCGGAGCCGGAGCCGGAGAAGAAGGACCAGCCCGAGCCGGAGCTTCGGCTTCCGCTGTGGAACGGGTCGAAGTCACTGTCCCAGTGCCGGTGGCGGCTCGATCCACCGTTAGAAAAGAGGGTAGACCACAGCAGGAAGTCCCCCAGCGAGGAACCGGTGAAAGAACCATTGCCAGAGCGAGTGGATCCCCAGGTCTCGCCGACTGCGGGCTGGATGGGAGTGGCCATGACGCGGTCGGCGAAGGCGCGGGCGTTGGACGCGTGGGTTATCGCCGCCGTCGGGTCGTTCTCGATCGCCTCGCGGGCCGCGCGCAGGGCCTGCTCCGCATCGTTGAGGGTGGAACGCACCTGCAGGTCGATGGCGCCCCTGCGCCCCTGCACGTAGCGCTCGGCCTGCGCGACAGCGGATTCGGCGAGGGAGAGCTGCGCCTGGGCGCTCGAGCGGGCCCTGTTGTAGGTCTCTTCCTCGCTGCGCAGGGGAGCAAGGGCGGCGTCGAGGGTCGCCTCGGCGGCGCGCAGGTGTTCCAGGGCCGCGAGGGGATCGCCATTGTTGGCGAGAGCGGCCTGGGCCTCGGCGATGGCCGCGCGAGCGTCGGCGACCATCGGATCGAAGGTGGCGGGGTCGGTGTCCAGTCGCTCGACGTCGGAAATGTCGGAGGAGATGGAGCCGATTGCGGCGCCGAGGCGGTCGCGTATGGCATCCAGATCGGACTTGGCGGAGAAGATCGCATCGGTCTGGTGATTCGCCATAGCCAGCGCGCGCTGCGCCGTGTCCAGCGCGCTCAGCGCTCGAGCTCGGTCCGTCTCGGCGGCAGCCTCGGCGGCGTCCAGGGCGGTGCGAGCCGAGGTGAGCAGCGCCGCGGCCTGTTCGGGATTGTCCTGGAGGGAGGCAAGCATCTGAGCGGGGTAGATGCTCGCAATACTCTCCAGCTCAGCCTTGGCGCGCTCCAGGTCGCTCAACTCCTCGGCGAGGCGTTCGCGCGCCTCAGCGATGTGGGTGGGCAGCGTCGCCTGCTCTGCGCGCCTGGAGGCGATGGCGGCTTGGGCGGCGCTCAGCGGGTTCATGTGCGCCGCGAGATCACGCATCATGCTCTTGGCGAGCTGTGCTTGTGCGGCGGGCGTGGGGGCATCGGTCATCTGTGGCTGCGCGTCGAAGGCGCGTCCGACGGCGGCCTTTGCGGCCTCCAACAGGCTCTCGAACTCGTCGGTTCCCGCCCTGCCGAACTGGGCTTGCGCGAAGTGCAGCTCGTCGGCGGCCGTGCGCACCTGTTCGTCGGCCGCAAGAAGCTGACGATTTGCTTCCTTGACGAGGTTCGCCGCGGCCTCCGCGTCGATCGTGGCGGAGCGCTTGGCCGCCTTCTTGTTGCGGCGCGACGTGACGCCCATGGCAATGGCGATCAAGAGGAAGCCGCCGACAACGATCCCCAGGAGGATGATGAAGGGCAGGAAGCTCGCCCGGGAAGACGATGTCGACGAGCCGCCGGAGGAGCCTGACGGCGCCGAGGTCCGAGTGCCCGATACGACCGTGTTGGCAAAGGCGGTTGCCGCCTGCGCCGCGTCCTGCGAGGTCAGCGGATTGGACGAGAGCTTTTTCTCGGCGGCGCGCCTCGCAGCATCCAGGGAGGCTGACTGACCGCCGTTCGCGCACGTCACATCAACACGCTGGGAGTAAGCGATGACGTAGAGGATCTCACCGGAGTTGAGGGAGGATCTCGTTGCGGTCTGCTGGCACCACTGGTCGGCATTCGCACCGGACAAGTCGGAGACAAACACGAAGTGAATGCTCTTGCCGCGGGCGGCGGCATCGCTGGCCGCCGTCTCGATGGCGGTGCGGTCGGAGTCCTCCAGCCAACCCTGCGGATCCGTCACCGTTGCGCTCGCGTTCAGCGGGGCAGCGGCAAAGGCCGGCAAGCCGAGCGCAAGCAGTATCACTGACACGACAGTGACGAGACTGAAGCGGCGGAATCGTGACACGGGGTCCTCCTGCAGTGTGGCGAACAGGTAAACATACACCATCTCGCGCGTGCGTGCCCCTGATAGGGGGCGACTCGCTCGAATCGGCGGTTTCCGTGAGGTCAGTCTACGTGATAGTCGGTCTGCCTTGGGGCACGTGGTGCTGTTCGCTACAGGCATCCGTGCGTTGGCGACGCGGCGCAAGCGAGCGCCCTATGATAGGAGCAAGCCCTTGGGGCTCTCAGACGATCAACAGAAGGAGGGGACTATGCCCACCGGCAAGGTGAGGTTTTTCGACGCTGACCGCGGTTTTGGCTTTATCGCGGGGGATGACGGCGCGGATGTCTTCCTCCACTCGTCCGCGCTGCCGGCCGACCACCCCAATCCCCGCGTGGGATCGCGCGTGGAGTACTCGGTGGCCGACGGGCGCAAGGGACCGCAGGCGCTGAGCGTGCGGTTCCTGAAGGAAACAGCTTCCGTTGCCCGCGCGAAGCGCCGCAAACCGCAGGCGATGGTGCCGGTTGTCGAGGATCTCATCAAGCTCCTCGACTCATCCAGCGCATCCCTGCGCCGCGGCTCCTACCCGGACAACGCGACCAAGATTGCGAAGGTCCTGCGGGCCGTCGCAGAGGAATTTGATGCCTAAAACACAAGCCCGGAGTCGGGCGATCAAGAAGGACGCTGTCCTCGAGGCCGCCGTTGACGTGGCCAGGGCGGGAGCGGAGGCTGTCGCCCACCCGCGTCCTGTCGGCGAGCACGTCGGTTTCGAGATGGTCTCGGACCGCCTCGCCACGCACTACTTTGCGTCCACCGACGAGGGCTACGTTGGCTGGTGCTGGTCGGTGACCATCGCGCGTGTTCCGCGCGGCCGCGTGGCGACCGTATGCGAGGTCGACATGACGCCTCGCGACGGCGCGCTGCTTGCTCCCGAGTGGGTGCCGTGGGAGGACCGCCTGCGCCCGTCGGATATTTCCCGCGAGGACACCCTTCCGTACGTGGCCGACGACGTGCGCCTGGAGCACAGCTACGAAGACACGAGCTCCGATCCCGACCTGCCGATTGTGCGTGAGCTGGGCGTGGGGCGCCCGCGAGTCCTCTCCCCGGAGGGGCGCAGCCAGGCCGCCACGCGTTGGTATCAGTCCGAACGCGGCCCGAAGTCGGGGCGGCGCCCGCGCAACACGTGCTCAACGTGCGGCTTCCTCATGAAGATGAGCGGCGACATGCGCACCATGTTCGGCGTGTGCGCGAACGAGTGGGCCACCGATGACGGCGCCGTGGTGTCGCTCGACCACACCTGCGGCTCGCATTCGGAAACCGACGTGCCGAAGAACTCCACGGCGTGGCCCGTGCGCCCCTCGTGCGTGAACGAGGGGGCGCTGGACGCCGAACCGATGCCTCGGCCGGCCTCGGACGGGGACCGTGACGACGCCGGGGAGGAAGGCGCCAACTAGCGCCGGAGCCGACCGACGGATGGACGAGGATCCACCGCCGACTCCCGGATGCTTTCTCAACAAGTGGAAAGTCGGTGAGTGTGTTTGCGCGAGCGACTCCGACCGGGCACGATTGAGCGGTGAGCACACAAGAAAAGACCGCCGCGTCCCACGGCGGCTTCGCACAGTCAATCGATTCGTTCTTCCAGATTTCCGCGCGCGGCTCGACCGTCGGCCACGAGATTCGCGGAGGCATCGTGACCTTCTTCGCGATGGCTTACATCCTGGTTGTTAACCCGGCGATCCTCGGCAACGCGGTCCCCGCTGACGGCTCCATCACCACCCAGGGGATCGCCGCCGGCACCGCCCTCGTCGCAGGCGTCATGACGATCCTCATGGGTGTTGTCGCCAACTACCCTCTGGCGCTCGCCGCCGGCCTGGGCCTGAACGCGGTCGTCGCTTTTACGCTCGTCCTCAGCTCCGGTCTGAGCTACGGCGAGGCCATGGGGGTCATCGCCTGGGAGGGCATCCTCATCTTCCTCCTGGTCCTCACGGGATTCCGCGAGGCCGTGTTCCGCGCGGTGCCGCCCGCGCTCAAGACCGCGATCACGGTGGGTCTGGGCCTCTTCGTTGCGCTCATCGGACTGGTCAACGCAGGCATCGTCCGCACGGGTGCGACCCCCGTCCAGTTCGGCATCTCCGGTTCCCTCGACGGCTGGCCGGCCCTCGTGTTCGTGTTCGGGCTCTTCCTGATGTTTGTCCTCTACGTGCGCGGCGTGAAGGGCGCCGTGCTGATCTCGATCGTCTCGGCGACCGTGCTGGCGGTCATCGTCCAGGCGTTCGCCCACGTGGATCGGATCTCCGAGACCAACCCGACCGGATGGGGACAGACGGTTCCCGAGCTCAAGGGTTCCCCGATTGCGGTCCCGGTCTTCGATACGCTCGGCAAGGTTGACCTCTTCGGAGGCTTCGGTAAGCTCGGCGTCGTCTCGCTCATCCTTCTCGTGTTCTCGCTGATGCTCGCCGACTTCTTCGACACCATGGGCACGATGGTGGCCGTCGGATCCGAGGGCAAGCTCCTGGACGAGGAAGGCAATCCGCCCAGGACCCGCCAGATCCTGATCATCGACTCGCTCGCGGCCGTGGCGGGAGGCGTCGGCGGTGTCTCCTCCAACACCTCCTACGTGGAGTCTGCCTCGGGCGTTGCGGAGGGAGCCCGCACCGGCCTGGCGTCGGTGGTCACCGGCATCCTCTTCCTCCTGTCGACCTTCCTGGCCCCCCTCGTCGAGCTGGTTCCGACCGAGGCCGCCTCCACGGCCCTCGTCTTCGTCGGATTCCTCATGATGACGCAGGTGACCGACATCGACTGGAGTGCCCCGCAGATCGCGATCCCGTCGTTCATGACGATCGCTCTCATGCCCTTTGGGTACTCCGTGTCCGTCGGCATTGGCGTCGGCTTCGTCGTCTATGCGCTGATCCAGCTGGTCACGGGCAAGGCGCGCACGGTTCATCCGCTCATGTGGCTTGTGTCCGCCCTCTTCGTCATCTACTTCCTGATGGGACCCATCCAGCGTCTCCTCGGCGTCGGCTGATTCGTCACCCTTCGTCTTGCGACCGCCCCGCCGCAGCCTCATCGCGGCGGGGTGGTCGTATCCTGGTTCGATACCGCCGAGGCGCAAACGTCTGGCTCGCCGGGCCGCGCGGGGTAGGTTGAGCGGAATGGGAGGAAAGGCGTGTCAAAGACCTTCGCATCACTGCGCTACGTCAACTACCGCTACTGGTTCGCGGCGACCCTCGTCGCCTCGACCGGCACGTGGCTGCAGCGCGTCGCGCAAGACTGGTACGTGCTCACCGTACTCACCGACCACGACTCCACCCAGGTTGGTGTGGTCACGGCCCTGCAGTTTCTGCCGATCATCCTCTTCTCCGCCTCCGCAGGCGTTCTCGCCGATCGGGTCCCGGGCAGGCGGCTCCTGCAGGCGACGCAGGCGGGCATCGGCCTGGTGTCCCTGGTCATCGGCATCGTCGTCGTGACCGGAACGGGAGAGCTGTGGCACCAGTATGCCCTGGCCTTCGTCTCGGGAACGATCTCCGCGTTCGACACCCCGGCACGCCAGGCGTTCGTGGGGGAGCTGGTTCCCCGAGAGAAGATGGCAAACGCCGTCGCCCTCAACGCCACCGCCTTCCACGCAGCTCGCCTCATCGGCCCCGCCTCGGCCGGACTCTTCATCGAATGGTGGGGCGTGGGACCCGTCTTCCTCATCGACGCGGGCATGTTCGCCGCCCCCGTCATCGCCCTCGCCCTCATGCGCGCCGACCGTTTCTATCCGCGCACCCTCGCCCCGCGCGCCCGCGGTCAGCTGCGCGAGTCGCTCGCCTACGTGAGGGGACGCACCGACATCCGCATCATCCTGGTCCTCATCTTCGTCGTGAGCGCACTGGGCATGAACTTCCAGATGACGAGCGCGCTCATGGCCACCACGGTGTTTGGGAAAGACGCCGGATCCTTCGGCATCCTCTCCTCGTTCATGGCCGTCGGCTCGATCATGGGGGCAACCGGCGCCGCACGGCGCACTCCCCGGCTGCGCACGATCGTTCTCGGCGCCGCCTTCTACGGCGCGGCCGAAATCGCCCTGGGCCTGTCGCCCTCGTACTGGTTCTTCGCGCTCATGTCGATTCCTACCGGGTTTGGGATGCTCACGATGAATACGAGCGCCAATGCCCTGATCCAGACGCGCACGGACCCGGACAAGCGCGGGCGTGTCATGGCCCTGTACTCCCTGGTCTTCCTGGGGGCGACGCCGATCGGCTCGCCGCTCATCGGATGGGTGGGGCGCACCATGGGCGCCCGATGGGCGCTTCTTGTCGGAGGCATCGCGTCCTTCGGCGTTGCTGCGGTGTGCGCCCTGTGGGCGGCGCGTCACTGGAGGGCGCGCCTCTTGCGTCGCCCCTCATTCCCGTGGCTTGGCCTTGATGTTGACTCCTCGGTGGACGCCCCGCCCCGCTCGGTGGGTCAAGGCGAGGCCGACCCGTCCTCGTCACGCTGATCGGGCAGCGGGCGCGCGGCTTCGACGCGAGGCGGCACGCCCACCCCGGTTCCTTCGTCAGCGCCAGGCCGACAGGCTCACAGGACGCGCTCCAGGCAGTAGTCGATGCACTCCAGGAGGGCCTCAATATCGCTGGCTTCCACGCTCGGCCACGTCCCGATGCGCAGCTGGTTGGCGCCGACACCCCGATAGGCGCCGATGTCGAGGATCCCGCTTGCGCGCAGGTGGTTCGCGAGCGCGCTCGCGGACACATCCGCGTCGATCTCTATCGTTGCCGTCACCGGCGAGCGCCACGCCGGGTTGGCAATGAAGGGGTGGGCGGCCATGTGAGAGTCTGCCCACCGGTAGATGAGGGAGGAGGAATGCTCGCAGCGTGCGTGCACCTGCGCCATGCCGCCCAGCGCGTTGAGCCAGCACACCTGCTGCTCCGCCATGACGATCGTGGCGATCGCCGGGGTGTTGAGGGTCTGGTCCTTCCGGGAGTTGTCGATGGCTGCGCCGAGGGAGAGGAACTGCGGGATCCACCGGCCATCGGGGGAAGCCTCGATGGAGCGGGCGCGTGTGATGGCCTCGGGGGAGAGGACGGCCACCCAGAGACCGCCGTCGGAACCGATGGCCTTCTGCAGCGAGAAGTAGTAGGCATCGACCTGCCTGAGATCGACCGGTGAGGCTCCCGCGATTGACGTGGCGTCCACGAGGGTCAGCGATCCCGGAGAGGGCACCCGATAGACGGGGGAGGCCACCCCCGTCGAGGTCTCGTTGTGCGGGTATGCGTAGGTGTCGACGCCGTCGGCGGGTGGACGTGGGGACAGCGTGACGAGCGAGCCGGGGGGCGCCTCGTCGAGGAGGGGAGAGCGCAGATGAGGGGCGCGCGAGACCTCGTCGGCAAACTTGGCGCCGAAAGCCCCCCACGATCCGAGCGATGCCTGTGAGCGGATAAGGGTGGCGCACGCGACGGCCCAAAATGCCGACGCCCCTCCGTTGCCCAAGACGATCTCGTAGTCCTCGGGAACGTCGAGGAGGGTGCGCAGACCTTCCTTGAAGGATGCGACGACGTGACGCACGGGGGTGGCGCGATGCGAGGTACCCATGAGGCCCGCGGAGAGCGTCTCAAGCTGCGCCTGGCGCACCTTGGAGGGGCCGCAGCCGAAGCGTCCGTCGGCGGGCAGGAGAGCCGGGGGAATGTCGGGGAAAACCACCATGATTCCAGCCTAGCGCCCCGGGACGGCCTATTTCCATCATGCTCATTGATCGAATTGCCTTGTGAGAACAGAGGAAGGCGAGTCTACTTTTTCGCGTCATCGTGTCACTGCGTGTTACTTCAAGAAAGGTCGTCCTATCCTGAGGGGGCGATATGCCATATGAAGGAGGACGTCGTGGCAGACCTGATCGACACCACCGAGATGTACCTCAAAACCATTCTCGAGCTTGAGGAGGACGGGGTGACGCCTCTGCGCGCGCGCATCGTCGACCGCCTCGGGCATTCGGGGCCGACGGTTTCCCAGACGGTCGCGCGCATGGAGCGTGATGGGCTCCTGCATGTGATGGGTGATCGGCGCCTGGAGCTGACCGACGAGGGGCGCTCGCGGGCGACCGAGGTCCTGCGCAAGCATCGCCTGGCCGAACGCTTGCTCCTCGATGTCGTGGGCTTGGAATGGGCGCAGGTGCACGACGAGGCGTGCCGCTGGGAACATGTGATGAGCGATACCGTTGAGGCTCGGCTCATTGAGCTCCTGAAGGATCCCAGCGTGGACCCCTACGGCAATCCGATGCCGGGCATGGGGGGCGGCGTCGCGCACTCCGCCGAGCTTGCTGTGCGCTCCCTGGAGGTGGGGGCGCTCACCATCGAACGCATCGGCGAGCCGATTCAAGCCGACGCGGAATTGCTGGCGGCCTTTGACGAGCTTGGGTTGCGTCCCGGCGCTCGCGTCGGGCTCTCGGCTCACGGCAACGTGGTGAGGGTCGCCGCCCTGGATGAGGCCGGTGACGTGAGCGGCTATCTGACGATCCCGATGGCGTTGGCGGCCCACCTCTTCGTCTCCGGACAGTAGGGGGAGCGTCGAACCGATCGACGAGTCGAGGCCGGGGCCCTATGGGGTCTCGGCCTTCGTCGTGCGACGGGCTGATGTCTCGGATTCTGGACCGGTATCGGGCGAGGTGAGGGCCGTGGTTGGCATGAAAATGTGGGGAAAAGGTTACGGAAACGTCACGGTGAATGTGAGTGATGTTATCAGAACGTGACACTGACCGGGCGTGCGGGGTATAGTTGGCAACGGTCATCAGACCGCCCGCCCATTCGGTGCCCGAAGTGAGACGACGAATGGTGCGGAAATACCGTCTCACGCGGGGAACCCACATGCGGCTCCTCGGAGCCTCGGGGTGAAGCTCGCATTGCGAGCCGGGCCTCCCGCCCGAACCCGACAGCTAACCTCGCAGGGAAACTGGGAGAACATGAGTGAAGACTACTAAGCCTGCTCCGCGTCACCGCCTGGCGCGTCGCCCCCTGACCGATTCGATGGTCGACGGTGTGAACACCGCTGGGGCCGTCCGACCCATTGCTTTCGCGTCGGCCGCCGGTGTTGCGCTGACCGCCATTGCCGCGGGCGTTGCGAACGCCGCCCCGGCCACCCCTCAGTCCGAGCCGCAGAGCACGGACCAGAACACGACGACCGTCGCCGTTGATGACGTGACGACCGTTGAGGTCCCGGACATCGCGTGGACCGCCGACGATGATGCCGCTTCGACGACGACCGCCGAGGCCCCCAAGGCGCCGGCCCCGGCCACCACCTCCGCCGCAGACGAGTCCGACTCGGCCGCCTCCCGGTCCGAGACTCGCGGCGACGCGACCTCGACGGACAACTCCGCTCGCCAGGCCGCGCTGAACGCGGCCGGCGGTGACATCGTCTCGGTCGCCCTGGGCCTGACCGGCATCCCCTACGTCTACGGCGGCGAGTCCCTCGCTGGTCTCGACTGCTCCGGGCTGGTGAAGTACGCCTACGCGGCCGCTGGCATCAACCTGCCGCACTCCTCGTCGGCTCAGGCCGCCGGCGGCACCATCGTGTCCAACCCGCAGCCCGGCGACATCGTGTCCTACCCCGGTCACGTCGCCATCTACATTGGCGGCGGCCAGATGGTTGAGGCCACGGTTCCCGGCCGCCTGTCGCAGATTTCTCCGGTGCGCGCTGGCGCGACCTACGTGCGCTACTGAGCAACGACTCGACATTCGACTGTCGCCGCGGTCCCTTGGGCTGCGGCGGCAGTCGTTTTCTGTGCCGGTTGGGCTTTCGTCGGTCGTTAGAATACGGCACAATATAGGTGACTGCCACCACGAGGAGGACATCATGAGTTCTACCGAAGTCATTCTGGTCGGTGTCGATGGCTCGACGGAGAGCCTGGCCGCCGTCACCTGGGCCGCTGATCGCGGCGCGCGCACCGGGGCGCGCATTCACTGCCTGTGCACCTACGCGCTGGCCTCCTACTCCGCCGCCGCGCTGGACGGCGGATACGCGGTACTTGATGACGAGGCCCTGAAGGCGGGAGCCGAGCAGGTCGTCGAGGAGGCGCAGGCGTTGGCCCGCAAGCGGGGAGCGACCCACGTGTCCGGCTCCACCGAGCCCGGAGATCCGGCCGGAGTCCTCATCGACTTTTCCGCCGAGGTCGATCTCATTGTCGTCGGGTCGCGAGGCGGCGGAGGTTTCGCCGATCGACTCCTGGGGACCGTCTCCTCCGCCCTGCCGGCACACTCGAAGTGCCCGGTCGTGGTGGTCCCCCGTCACACGTCGGGCAAGAAGTTCACCCCCATTGAGCGCATCGTCGTCGGCGTGGACGGTACCGATCAGCCCTCCAGCGCCCTGAGGCGGTCGATCGGAGAGGCTCGCCTGTGGGGAGCCAGGCTCACCGCGGTCTCCGCCGTTCCGATTGCCGTCGGCCCCTCCGTGATGACGTGGACCCCAACGGGTGTGGATCATTCTGCCCTGCTTGCTCAGGTGCGCGAGGGGATGGACGCGGCCATCAAGGCTGCGCTTGACGGCGAGGATATGCACGTGTCGAGGCACGCCCTTGACGGCTCCGCTGCGTCCCTCCTCATCGAGTTCTCAACGGCCGTCGACCTGGTCGTCGTGGGCACGCGCGGGCGTGGTGGCCTGGCGGGCGTCCTCCTCGGCTCGACCTCTCAGACCGTCCTGGGGCATTCCACGTGCCCCGTCATGGTTGTTCCATCCGCCCACCTCGGGGAGGCGGAAGCGTCGGTGCACACCCCCTGGGAGCGTCGCTGATCGCACCCGGCGAAACGGCCGGAGTCTCACCCGAGGTTCCGGCCGTTGACGCGTCCGGCGCCTGGCGCCGCCCGAGGGCCGCTCCGTGCGTGACGTAACGCCCGTAGGCGACGGTGAGGGGGCGCTCGCGCGCTCACTTTGCTACAGTGGGCGCGGACAGCTTGTCACGCCCTCGTAGCTCAGGGGATAGAGCACCGCTCTCCTAAAGCGGGTGT
>ERZ772945.206-NODE-206-length-49311-cov-4.317241_pt1 | contig 49311 bp, 49 predicted proteins | sample MGYA00511681_ERZ772945 | MGnify/ENA primary metagenome ERZ772945 (study PRJEB29015, sample SAMEA2737943) | human oral metagenome | biome: human oral; feature: human-associated habitat; material: dental | place: China | collected 2143 ...
GTAACCGTCTTGCTGTGGTACACCGGATCCGGCAGTACGTCACGCTTCGGTACGGAACCTTTTCTTGGCATTGTGTTACCTCCCTGTTCGATTTACGAAAAAGATCACTTCTTCTTCGCGCGCTTCGCACCATACTTCGACCGGCCCTGGCCACGATCCTGCACGCCGGCAGTATCGAGCGAGCCGCGGATGATGTGATAACGAACACCTGGCAGGTCCTTGACACGGCCGCCTCTGATGAGGACGACGCTGTGCTCCTGTAGATTATGGCCGATGCCCGGGATGTATGCGGTAACTTCGATGCTGTTCGTCAAACGAACGCGAGCGACCTTGCGCAGCGCCGAGTTCGGCTTCTTCGGCGTCGACGTGTAGACACGTGTGCAAACGCCGCGCTTCTGCGGGCAATTCCTGAGTGCTGGTGCTTTGGACTTCTCCTGCATGCTCTTTCTGCTCTTACGAACTAGCTGGTTGATAGTTGGCATACATGCACCTCCTTCCTTCCTATTGAGAATTTAGTATGGATGAAAACCGAGGCAGGGCCTCGCCTTTCTAACGAATGGGTTTCGTGAGCGCCGCTGCCGCTGCACCGACTTCGATGCCGCACGCGGCGCCAAGCTCTTTCAGCGCCGCCGTCTCATCGACGGGAACGCCGGCCTCGCTGCAGAGCGTCCGCAGAGGCTCCACGACGCGCGCATCGGCGTCGCTTGCGAGGAACACCTGCGTGGCCTCACCGCGCTTCACTGCCTTGCCGACCTGCTTCACGCCAATCACGCGATCCGCCGTTTTCAGTGCATCCAGTGTCATTGCTTTCACTCTCCTGTATCACGAAAATCTCGGAAAGCACGGATCCATTCAGCCACGCCTTCTTGCCGCATCTTTTCCCCCGCATTTCGGCGAAAAATCTACGCCAATCTGACGAACTTCATTAGAGCCGTGATTCCCTTGCCTTTGGGTCAGTCACCTATATAATATAGCATTCGCAAAAACGCCTGTCAACACTTATTCCATCGAGTTTTTTGTGTACACGTCTCCGCGCGTATCCTCTTTCCTCTTTCCATGCAAAAGATGCAATCAAACGAAAAACTCGCGTGTTTTTTGCCCAAAACACGCGAGTTTTCATGACAATCTTCCGTCCGCTTACCGCAATTGCCGCAAAACCGTCTTCATCACCTCGGCGACATGCTCCGCCGTGAAGCCGAACTTCTTGAAGAGCGTTGCCGCCGGTGCGGACGCGCCGAAGCTCTTCATGCAGACAGCCGCGCCGTCAAGCCCGACGTATTCGCCCCAGCCAAAGCCCGAAAGCGCTTCGACCGCGACGCGGGCGCGCACGGATCCCGGCAGGATGCGCTCCTTATAGTCGGGATCCTGCGCTTCGAAGAGTTCCATGCACGGCATCGAGACGACGCGCACGTCGACGCCGTCCTTTGCGAGCAGTTCCTGTGCCGCGACCGCAAGCGAGACTTCCGAGCCGCTCGCGATGAGGATGCCCTGCATCCGCATCGCATCCTTCGCCTCGGAGACGACGTAGGCACCCTTCAGTGCATCCTTCGACGAGCCGGCGAGCTGCGGGAGATTCTGCCGCGTGAGCACGAGCGCCGTCGGCGTCTTCCCGCTCGTCACGGCAAGGTACCAGCCTGCCGCCGTCTCCGTCGCGTCCGCGGGGCGGAACACGTTGATGTTCGGCGTTGCGCGCAACATCGCGAGCTGCTCGATCGGCTCGTGCGTCGGGCCGTCCTCGCCGACGCCGATGCTGTCGTGCGTAAAGACGTACGTCACGGGCAGTCCCATGAGCGCCGCGAGGCGAAGCATCGGCTTTGTGTAATCGCTGAAAACGAAGAACGTCGCAATGTACGGGCGAAGACCTCCGTAGAGCGCAAGGCCGTTCGCCATCGCCGCCATCGCGAGCTCGCGGACGCCGAAATGAAGGTTGCGCCCTGCGTAGTCCTGCTTGCTGAAGTTGCCTTCGTCCTTCATGAGCGTCTTGGTCGAAGGTGCGAGGTCGGCGCTGCCGCCGATGAGCTGCGGCACGAGATCCTTGAGACGATTGATGAGCGTGCCGGAAAGCGCGCGCGTCGCGGCCGCCTTATCGTCGTGCGCCCAGTAGGATTCATCCGCAAGCAGCTTCTTCGCATCGACAGGCGTGTGGCACGCATCCCAAAGCGCACGCTCCTTCGGGAACTTCGCGCTGTAGGCGGCGAAAAGCTTCTCCCACTCCGCCTCTGCCCTCGCCCCCTTTTCCGCGAGTGCCTTGTAGGCATCGTAGACGTCCTGCGGAACGCAGAACGACATATCCGGGTGTTCCCATCCGAGATTTTCCTTGAGTGCCTTGACATTCTCTGCGCCGAGCGGCTCGCCGTGCGCACTCGCCTTTCCCTGCTTCGCGGGACAGCCATAGCCGATCTGCGTCCTGACGGTGATGAAGGAAGGATGCGCCTTGTCCGCTTTTGCCTCCTCGATTGCCTTGCCGATTGCCGCGAGATCGTTTCCATCCTCGACCAAGAGCGTCTGGAAACCGAATGCGCGCATGCGCGCCTGTACGTTTTCCGTGAACGCGACATCCGTATCGCCCTCGATTGAAATCTGGTTCGAATCGTAGAGCACGATGAGCTTGGAGAGCCCTAGCGTCCCGGCAAGCGAGAACGCCTCGGAGGAAATGCCTTCCATGAGGCAGCCGTCGCCGCAAAGCGCGAACGTGTGGTGATTGACGATATCGTATCCGGGGCGGTTGAAGCGCGCCGCAAGATGCGCCTCCGCCATCGCCATGCCGACCGCCATGCCAAGTCCGGCGCCAAGTGGTCCCGTCGTCGCTTCAACGCCTGCCGTGTGGCGGTATTCGGGATGCCCCGGTGTCAGCGAGTCCTCCTGGCGGAACTGCTTCATATCCTCGATCGTCAGTCCGTAGCCGAAGAGATGGAGCAGCGAGTAGAGCATCGCGGAACCATGTCCCGCCGAAAGGATGAATCGATCGCGATTCACCCAGTTCGGATTTTTCGGATTGTGGTGCATGTGATTCGCCCAAAGCTCGTACGCCATAGCGGCGGAGCCGAGCGGCAGTCCGGGATGGCCGGAGTTTGCCTTTTGGATGGCGTCCGCCGAAAGGACCCGAATGGCATTTACGCATTTCGTATCGAGTGCGCTCAAAATACATCTCTCCTTTTTGAAGAACCGTGCAACATCCAGTTTATTTTATAAAAAATACGCCAAAATGTCCAGCTGTACGGGCATTTGCGCGTAAAAAGAAAGATCCCATCTAGTTTGGAATTATTTTAGGGGGCGCGATATCCGGGCGGAGTTCCTTCGCCTTCCCCATGTAGACGTGGCGGATTTCCGCCTGTGCCTTGTCCGTATCGGCAAGCACGAGCACGCGGATGCACTTTTCGAGGCTTCCTTCGACTGCACACTGCCGTGCGTCGAAGAGAGGCACGAGATCAAATCCCTCAATCTGGCGCACGCCTGCCGTCGGAAACGCCGCGCTAAGATCCTCCGTCATCGAAAAGATCACGGCGCCAATGGCTGCGGGGGCGAGCGCGTTGCGCTCCAAAACCGCCTCCATCATCGCGCGTGCCGCGTTCCATATCGCTTCACGCGTATCCTCTTGTACGGTAATCGCACCGCGTATCCCTCTCACGGCTATTCCTCCTTTTGGGAATGGAATCCTTATTTCGCGCCGCCCTCATTGTCAGCTTCCCCACTCGACCATACCTTCTGCGCATAGACCGCGTTGAAGAGCAGCGCGCCCTGCAGTGCGACCTGTGAAAGGTTCGCGCCAAGCGAGCCGATCGTATTGTCGCCCGTCACCGTTTGGATGGAAAGAATCGACCAGTAGACGAGATTTGCGATGTTGACAAATATCCAAAGCGACCAGTTTTCATTGTACTTCAAGACGTAAAGAATCTGCGCGATAAAGCTGATGACGAAGTTGATCGAATCGAAGTACGGGAGCTGCCCGCCGACACGTGCAAGCACGAACCAACCAATCCCCCATGCGATGAATGCGCCCGCAAAAATCTTGTTGCGCGTGCCGGGCTGGAAGGAGTGCGTCGCAGCCTGCCTGCCCCACATGAAAAAACCGATCGGCTGCGAGATGACGTAGACGATATCCATCGCAAACGACCCAAAGGCATGGCTGATCCACGCGATATATGTCATGGCAAGGCATTGAACGAGACCGAAAAGAAAGGAGATGCGTCGCCCCTTCATGCCGTAGACGAGGCAGAGGACGCCCGCGATGCCGGATACCATGCCGACGGCGCTGTCCGGCGCAAGCGCGTAGACGCCGACCTGCAGGAGGACGAGCACCGTCACATACGTCATTTCAAAGGGTTTCCAATTCGTAAAGAGCTGGCTGTATAGCCAACCATGTCCATTCATGTATTTCACTCCAATCCTACATCGCTTAAAATCGAAAGTGCTGCCACGATTGAATCGCGCTCGCCTTGCTGCACGGCTCCCTCCTCGTTCACGAGATCGTTGACGCCCGCCGCGAGGTCGCCCTGATAGAGGACGACATTATTGAGGATGGAGAGCGTCTCCATCCTGCGCTGTCTGCCGATGACCATGAGAATGCCCGATTCCATATCGTCTGCCAAGATTCCCTTACTGTGCCAATACGCCTCGACCTTTGCATTGTCATCGGTGTAAAAGCCATCATGCGAGCGCACGATGCCGTAATGCGCCTTCGGCGCATAGCGATGTGCGAGATGCATGAGCGAATACGCGGGGACGGCAGGGTATGTCTCCGGCACGTACCTGCGCGAGAGACCATCGTCGCGTACTACGCCCTCCGCGATCACGAGCTCGCCGAATGCGATGTCGTGCTGCATCGCGCCTGCCGATCCGACGCGGATGACGTAACGAATGCCGACATTGTGCATCTCCTCCACGGCGATGCCTGCCGACGGCGCGCCGATGCCCGTCGACATCGCGAGAATGCGCTTGCCGCGGTACGTGCCGAGAACGGACTTATACTCGCGATTGAACGCCCACTCCCGCACGTTCTCCATGCATGCAGCGACCTTATCGACGCGGGCGGGATCACCCATGATGATCGCGCGATCTGTACGGATTGCGCGCGTCAGTTGGGTATGCGGTTCCATGGTTCGATGTCCTTCCATACGTACCTCCTAAAATCATCTAAGGAATCGCGGATCAACTGAAAGACTCCCGATTGGCATAGATCGTTCGTCCAAACGATGCGGAGCTCCGAATACAGCGTGGCACTCTGTGAGAGCTTTTCCGCCGAAGTGCGGGCAAAAGAGATACGGCAAGACGCTGAACGAATCCGCGCTTCCCTAAGGCTCAGTACCTTCTGCGTCGCGTCGACGAAGGATAACCGAGTTGTTCGCGGTACTTCATGACCGTGCGCCTCGAGACGGCAAAGCCCTGCCCCGTGAGGAGCGTGCAGATCTTTTGGTCGGAAAGCGGATGGTGCGCATCCTCCGTCTCGATTGCCTGGCGTATGGCAGCCTTTGCCGCTGCCGCCGTATGCCCTTTTCCCATGTTCTCCGCATCCGTCGCTTTTCCCTCTTTTGCAGAGGCCGAAAGATTTGCCGAAAAGAGGCGGCGCAGCGGCATCGTGCCGTGTGGCAGCTCGATGTACTTGTTCGCAACGGCACGGCTCACCGTCGATTCGTGAAGCTCCGTCGCCTCCGCAATCTGCTTCATCGTCATCGGGCGGAGCGCCGCCTCGCCATGCGCGAGATAGTCCTGCTGCGCGCGCAGGATCGCCTCGACGACACGCCGAATCGTCGTGCGCCTCTGCTCAATGCTCGTGATGAGCCACGAAGCCGCACTGAGCCGCTTTTGAATGTAGCTGCGCGTCGCCTCGTCGAATCCATCCGTCTCACGGTACGCCTGCGCAATGCAAAGGTGCGGCACGCGCGCGTCCGTAAGCTCGACCACGTAGCCTGCGCCGCCATTCGTACGGCGCACGACGATATCGGGCACGATGCGCTCTGCCGTGCGCCCGCCGTAGGCGCGCCCAGGCTTCGGGTCAAGGCGCCGCACGATGTCGGCTGCCTGCTGCACCTCCTGCGGCGAACATCCTTCTGCCGCGGCGATCTCGCGGATCTTCGCGTCTGCAAGCGCCGCGAGGTGCGCATCGATGAGATGTGCGACGAGCCCTTCGTAAATCCCCTGCGCCTTCGCCTGTATGCGCAGGCACTCGGCGAGATCACGCGCACCGACGCCCGCAGGCTCAAAGGTCTGATAGACGCGGAGCACGCGCCGGACGTGTGCCGTGTCAGTCTGCGAAACGCGCGCCGCTTCCTCGACCGAAACGGTCAAATAGCCGTTTTCGTCCGTCGAGCCGACAAGGAATACGGCGATCGCGCGGTCACACTCGTCCGCAAAGGCGAAGCGGGCCTGCTCCAGCAGCTCCTCCTCCAGCGATCTTCCCGCTTCATCCGCGACATCCGGGCGCCTCTCCTCCAACCGCGAAAACCTCGGCGACAAGTCATCGTCGCCGAGGTAGTCCGCAAAGGCGCGCGCATTATCCGGCATTTCCTGCTGCTGCGCCTCGCCCACATCCGCATAATCCAGTTCAAGTGCAGGATTTTCCAAAAACTCCCTTTCAACAAGCGCGCTGAGCTCCGTCGAGGAAAGCTGAAGAATCTGCACGGCTTGCTGCATCTGCGCCGTCATGACGAGGTGCTGCGAAAGCCCCATGCTGAGATTCTGCTGCATCGCCATGTCACTTCGTCGATATGGCGGCAGCAATCGCCGCGCCAAGGCCGCTGCCATCATGCGCAAGGTTTGTGTCAATCTTCTCCGCATCCTCGCCGAGGAGCTCCGAAAGCGTCGCGGTGATGCACTCCTTCGCACCGGGCATTTTCGCGTAGACGCTCCCGTCGATTGCGATATGCTGCTTTTGGATCCCGCCATCGCCCGCGAGCTGCCAGATGATGCCGACATAGCTCGCCGTCACAAGGCGCGCCGAACGCACGAGAATCGCGCGGGCGAGCCGCTTTGCAAGCGCGAGGTCGTCCGCTCCGAGCACATGGCCCGTCTTGCTCGCGACAATCTTTTTTGCCGTTTCAAGGGGTTCCGTATCGTCGACGAGAATCGCGCTCATGTCAATGCTCGTAAAGCCATAGTTCTTCGACTCGCCCAAAAGCTCTGCGAGCGCCATGCCGAAAAGCTCGCCCATGTAGCGTCCCGACGCCATTTTCTCCAAGCGCTGTTCGCCTGGCTTTTCCGACGCCGCATCCAGCGCGGCATCGAAACGGTTCGGCACGAGCTTCATGAATCCACCCGACTCGAGGTTCAGGATCATCGGCTTTTCCGCCTTCCCCGCATAGGGTTCCAAATAGCACGTATTGTGCCCCGTCGCATAAATCGAGCCGATATACGTGTCCCCGTACTCGTAGGCGGCAGCGAGCAGCACTGCGACCGTATCGTTGATGACAGCCGTCGGCTCGACATTTTCGATGCCGCGGCGATGGAGCGCCGCCTTCAAAAGATCGTTGACGACCTCGCCCTCGACGCCCGCCGTCGCAAACTCCTTCGTCCAAACAATCAGCCTTGCATTGTAAAGATTGCTCTGCTCGGATGGGAAGGAGAACGTATGGCCGAGCAGGAATGTTTCCTGACGTTCCCCGTCGATCGCATCATCGACGAGCGAGGCGAGGAAATCAAACATCTGCGTTGCCGTCGATCCCTTTCCGATGTAGTCGTACGCGCCTTCCTTGCGCAGGGGCTTCGCGACCTTTTTGAGTACCTCAAACCGGCCTTCGCCGTCCAGGCGGATGCGCAGGACGCGGACATTCGTGCCGCCGAGGTCGAGTGCAAGGTATTCGCCCTGCTCATCGCCCGTCGGAAGCCCGATATAGGACTTGAGCATGCGAAGGGACGACTGCGCCGGGTCTTTCAGTCCCTGTCGCAAGTCATAGCGAAAGTCTGCCGCAACCTCGCGCAGCCCTTCCTTCGTGACCGTAAACGCATCGATGATCTCTTCAAACTGCTTCTTGTCGAATGTCATGATACCGTCCCCTTTTCCCTTGCTCTCTTGAAAGGCGCTTTCCCGCACCCGTTCCTGCCTTTATTATAGCGTTTTCTCACGCAAAAACCTAGTACAAGTCTTGAAACGCAGTCCAACCCCCGGTCAAACGATATCGTCGTGCTCCTCCTGCAAGGGGCGTGCGAGATGAATGAGCACGCGCTTGATGCGCACGCCATCGACCTCCTCGACGTAGAAGAGGTTGCCCGCGTACGCCGCCATCTGCCCGACGCGCGGCGTAAGCCCGATGCGGTCGTAAAGCCAGCCGCCGACACTGTCGACGTCCTCGTCCTCGATGCAGATCTCAAGCGTGTCCTCGAGCTCTTCGAGCAGCATCTTCGCGTCGACGGAGTAGACGCGGTCGCCGCGATACTCTGCCGCATTGCGCTCCTCGTCGAACTCATCCTGGATATCGCCGACGATCTCCTCGACGATGTCCTCGATCGTCACCATGCCGGACGTGCCGCCGTACTCGTCCACGACGATAGCCATCTGCGAACGGCTCTTCTGCATCGTCTTTAACAGCACGCTGACGTCCATGCTCTCCGGCACGACGAGCGCCTTGCGTGCGAGGCGTCTAAGACGCAGGCGGTCGCCCTTGGCGAGTGCCTGGATCATGTCTTTGACGTGCAGGAATCCAATGATGTGGTCCTTGTCCTCGCGGCAGATCGGATAGCGCGTCATCTGCTCGCTTAGGATCGTCTGCAGGCATTCCTCGGAACTGTCCTCAAGATAGAGGCAGATCATATCGGTGCGCGGCGTCATGATCTCGCGAACATTCAGCTCCGTGAAGTCAAAGACATTGTCGACGAAGTCGACCTCCGTATCGTCGATGAGACCCTGCTTATGGCTCTCCTCCATCAAGAGCCGTATTTCTTCTTCGGTGTGCGCATCCTCGCCCTCGCCGCGCGACTCAAAGCCCATTTGGCGCGCCGTCCAGTTCGCGATGTGGTTGAGCAGCCAAACGAATGGGTACATGACCTTTTGGAACACGAGCATCGGCGGCGCGACGGCGAGCATGATCCGCTCGACGTCCTGAATCGCCATCGACTTCGGCGTAAGCTCGCCGAGCACGATGTGCATCGAAGTGATGAGCGTGAACGCGATGGCAAGCGCGATCGTGTGCGTGGCTGCCTCGCCGAGCGCGAGCGCCTCGACTCCCGGATGGATGAGCGTCGCGACGAACGGCTCGCCAACCCAGCCTAGTCCGAGCGAAGCGAGCGTGATGCCGAGCTGCGTCACCGACAGTGCCTCGTCGAGATGGTCGGTCAGGCTCTTGGCGTACGCCGCCCGCTTGCTCCCTTCATGGATCAGCGTCTCAAGACGCGACGAACGCATCTTCACGCAGCAAAATTCCGCCGCGACAAAAAAACCATTCATGAAGATGAGGAACGCGACCAAGATGAGCTGAAATACGATGGGCAATATGTCCACGCGATAGTTCCCCCTAAAGAAATCTACAGAAATCCGCGAATACCAAGGAATCGCCGGCTGCAAGGCGCCTAATTCAGGCGCGGTGTTCCATCCACGTCATCAAACGTCGCCGTGCAGCGCGGATAATTCGTGCAGCCCCAAAATGCGCCGTTGCGCCCCAAGACGCGCCGCAGGCGGCCGTCCGCACAGGCAGGGCACGGGATCGTGCCCGAAGGCGGTTCGTCAGGCGCGATGCCTGCCGCCTCCTCTGCCGCGAGCTTTTCGAGTGGGCTCGCCGAAGCCTTTGGCGCATCGTCCTGTCCTCTCTTTCGCATCGGTGCAAAGTCCGCGTAGCTCTCCGCCGCAGCGGCAAGCTCACGCTCGTAATCCGTCGCGCCAAACAGCGAGGCGAATTCCGCCTCATCCGCAGCCGACGGCGCCCCTTGTGCCGGATGGCAGACCAACTCTTCTGCACTGCCGCACGGGCGTCGCGTCTCCGGCGCATGACGAGGTTCTCCCGCTGGCGCAGCTTCCATCCGCTGCGCGAGAGCGCGCGCTGAGATCGTGCCTCCACTCGCCTGCGCGAGGCGGGCGCGCGCTGCCTCCATATCGGGTTCGCCGTTCCGGTCCCCCGTCGTCATGCGGCACTTCGGATAGTTCGAGCAGCCCCAAAAGACGCCGTTCTTTCCCTTGCGCTGCAGAAGGACGCCCTGCTTGCAGCGCGGGCAGACGTTCTTTCCCGTGACCAACATGCGCGCCGCGCCCGCCTTCGCGCAGAGCGCCCGCGTGAACGCGATCTGTCCCGCGAGGAAATCCGCAAGCGTGCCGTCGCCGTCGGCCATCGAGTGAAGCTTGTCCTCCCAAATCGCCGTCGCGTCCGGATACGTCATCTCGTCGGGCAGTGCGTCGACGAGAAGGTACGCCGCCGATGTCGGGACGAGCTGTTTCTTCTTGCCCTTTAGCGCGAGGAACTTGCGGCGGATGAGATCGTCGATGATGCCTGCGCGCGTCGCCTCCGTGCCGATGCCGTAGACATCCTTGAGCTGCTTTTTCGCCTCAGGGCTCTTGACGTACTTGTGGATCTCCTTCATGCCGGCGAGAAGTGTCGCCGGCGTGAATCGGACGGGAGGCTTCGTCTCGCGCGCGGCGAGTGTGCCCTCCGTCCATTCGGCCATATCCAGCTTCTTCATCGCGGGCAGCATGCCCGCGTCCTCCGTCTCCTCGCCGTCTTCTGCGTGCTCCGCCTTCCTGCGCACAGGCTTGTACATGGCCTTCCAGCCGGGATCGCGCTCTGTACGGCCGCGCGCAGCGAAGATCTCTTTCTTATAGGTGACCTCCACCTTCGTCTGGTCGTAGGTGTGGGTAGGGTAGAACTGCGCGAGGTAGCCGCGCGCGATGAGCCGGTAGAGATTTCGCTCCTCCGCCGTCAGCTTGCAGGCGTCGGCGCGCACCGTCGTCGGGATGATCGCATGGTGTGCTGAGATCTTCTTGTCATTCCACGCGCGGCTCTTCGCCGCCGGATTCGCCGCAGGAACCCATGCGGCGAGCTCCGCATCGCCTGACGCCGCGAGATTCGTGAGGATCTTCTTCGCATCGCCGTGCTGATTCACGGGCAGGTACTCGCAGTCCGAACGCGGGTACGTCGTGAGCTTGTGCTCGTAGAGTTTCTGCGCCGTATCGAGCACGAGCTGCGGCGCGTAGCCGAACCGCTTGCCCGCGAGCACCTGCAGCGATGAGAGCGAGAACGGAAGCGGTGCCGGCTCCTCTCGCTTCGTCTTTTGATACGCCGTGATCTTCGCCTCATGCGGCAACGCCTCGAATGCCTGGAGCCATTTTTCTGCAAGCGATTTGTCAACGAGACGGTTCTCGCTGTCAAGCCCCGCCATCGTATCCTTCGGCTTCCACTGTGCGAAGAACGAACCGTTTGCATGGGCGAACGTGCCCTTTATCGTGTAATAGTGCACGGGCTTAAAGCCTTCGATCTCGCGCTCGCGGCGCACGACGAGCGCGAGCGTCGGCGTCTTGACGCGTCCGATGGGAAGGACGATCTTATCGTGTCCTGCCCGCCGCGCCGCGAGCGTGTAGGCGCGCGAGAGATTCATGCCGATGAGCCAGTCCGCGCGCGCACGCGCGAGTGCCGACTGCCTAAGATGGAAGAACTCGCTGTTGTCACGCAGGCTCGCATTCGCCTTCTTGATGCTGCGCGCATCGAGCGCATTGAGGAGGATGCGGCGCACGGGCTTCTTCGTGCCGAGGTAGTCGAGCACCTCGTCGACGAGCAGTTGCCCTTCGCGGTCCGGGTCGCCGGCGTGGACGATCTCGTCCGCCTGCTCGATAAGCTCCTTCACGATGGCGAACTGCTTCGCCGCCTTTGCGTCGACGACGAGCTGCCATTTCGGGGGGATGATCGGCAGGTCTTCTGTACGCCAGTACTTCCAGCGCGCGTCGTACTCCTCCGGCTCCGCCTGCCGGAGCACATGGCCGAAGAGCCACGTCACCGTGCCCTCGCCCGTCACGAGATAGCCGTCGTGACGCACGACCGGCCCTTTCAGGCACTTTGCGATCTCGCGTCCCATGCTCGGCTTCTCGGCGATATACAGCCGCAATCCCGGTTCCTCCTCAATGCCTCAATAGCCCAATACAGCCTTCGTGTACGAGTCACTCCAGCACGATGCTGTCCACGGACTTTTGCACGAGTGCGCGGACGAGCTCCGCCTTCGCCTTCGGGTACACGTAATCGAACGAAAGCACCGCCTTGTTGTGCTGGATGAAATAGCTGACGCTCTCGCTGTCTGTCCCCCCTTCGCCTTCGCTGCCGATATCAAACGAGACGCGCACGTACGGGACTTGGTTCTTTGTCATGCCGAAATCGACCTGCACATTCCGTGCCTGCGGGGCGGCGTCCTGCAGATCCTTGCGCAAAAAAGCTTCTGTCTCCGCCTTTCCTTCTTCGGTCAAATCGGACAGATCGGCCGGCAGCATATAGCCTGCCTTGCGGCGTGCGGGGATCGCCACGCCTGCGAGCATATTTTCGTCCATCGCTAAAAACGCGTGTTCCTCGTCATGCTTCGCCTCGGAGAAGACGTAGCAACTGCTCGGCAGCGCATAGGATACGTGCTCGGACGCAACCGCATGACGCGTGAAAATAGGCCGCATCGAAAGGGAATCCATAAGTGCCTTCCACTCCCCTTCCGTCAGCCCTTCTTTCGTCTTGGAATCCACGCGGAGCAAAAACATACGGCCGGGCATTGCCCAGCGGTAATCCTCGCGATAGACCTTCGGCCCCGGATCAAACCATTTCACGCGGAGCACCGGCATGCCCTGGATCTCCATCGGCTCTGCCCGAAGGAGCTTGTAGCGCTTCTGCTTTTCCTTCTTGATTTTATCGGCATACACGCTTGGAACCATTCGATAGAAATGCGGCGGCAGCGTCCCCCGGCTGCGCCAGTCCTCCGCATGTACGAGAATGCACACGCCATCCCGTTCACGCTCGTAAATCGCGCCGGTCGGTTCCAACTTGACCAAACGGAACCCCGTCGGCAGCGCAAGCGAAATGCCGAGTTCCTCATTCTCGTAGCGCACGCTCGAATCCGCCTTTTCCGCTGCCGCAGCGCAGGAAAACGGCAGGAAAAGCAAGATGAGCAACATGCCCGTCACGACAAGGCGCGCACGCCCAGCCATCTGATCCATCAAAAATCCCCCCAAATGCTGCCAAATTTCCCGGCCTAAACAAGTACGCGGCACTGCATCGCTCACCCCGCAAGCAATCGGCAGATCCCCCATAGGAGCAGCGCCATCCAGCAGGCGATAAACGCGCTCGCGAGGATGAGCACGGCCCTTGCGTGGCGCAGGACGTAATCCGCCTGGTATTCGCTTTCGGCACGGACACCGTGCGGCAGGAGGTGCATGAGTCCGTAGACTGCCGCCGGCACGATGACCGCGTCGTCGACAAGCCCGAAAAACGGGATCGTGTCGGGCACGAGGTCAATGGGACTCACGAGATAGAGCGCCGCCAGTGCCATCAGGTACTTCACGCGCCGCGGCGTAGCGGGATTTTTCAGCGCGAGCAGCATGACGATGAGATCGCGCCGAAAGAGGCGAAGAAACATGAAGACACGAGCCATAAGCACTCCTTTTCATCCGTACGGATAACCTGTTCCGTGCTGTTAACTATTCCTTTCAATTATTGAAGAAATGCCTTCTTTTGTCAAGCACGCATTGCCCCTCCCTCGCCTAAAATAAAGATATTGACAATCAATATCATATTTTGTTACTATGAGAATGATTCTTGCTGAAATATGCAATATATTAAGGAGTGTTGTCCGAATGGAACATTTGACGCATCTGTTTGAAAGTGGCGGCTTCGTCATGTACCCGCTGCTCATCCTTTCCATCATCACGTTTGCGATCGCAGTGGAACGCTTCTTCTTCTATCACACAAACCGAAAGGGCTTTCGCTCGCTCTTCCTCCATTTGCGGGATGCGGCAGGAAGCGGGGACTGGGCGGAAGCCGAGCGAATCTGTGCCGCCTCAAAGACAGCGCCGAGCCGCATCATCGAAAACGGGCTTTCCCATGCAAAGAGCGAGCACGCGATGAAGAGCGCTTTTGAGGACCGCATGGCGATGGAATCGATCGCGTTCAACCGCTATCTCGACTACCTCAGCGCGATCGTGACGATCGCGCCGCTTCTGGGGCTGCTCGGGACGGTCACGGGCATGATCCAGACGTTCAGCGTCCTCGACGGAGGCGGCGGTGCGTCGGCGATCACGGGCGGCGTCGGCGAAGCGCTCGTCGCAACGGCGACCGGTCTCTGCGTCGCGATTCTCGCATTCTGTTTCTACACGTATTTCAGCCATCAGCTCGACACGATGGTGACGGACACGGAAGGCCTTTGCCAAACCGTAATCAATGCAAAAAGAGAAAGCTGGGAAACCGCATGAATTTCACCAAATATCGCCCTAGGAAGAAACCGACTTTCATGATCATTCCCATGATCGACATCATCTTTTTCCTGCTCGTCTTCTTCATGATGAACAGCCTGCAGACGGTCGCGCAGAAAGCGCTCGCCGTCCAGCTGCCAGAGGCGCAGAGCGCCTCCCTTTCCGCCCAGCTCCCGATCATCATGACGATCGACGAGGCGGGACACATCACGGTCGACAACAAGCCCGTCAACATCGATGAGGCAGGCGCGATCATGCGCGAGCACATGCACGAAAACGCAAATGCCGCCGTCGTCCTGCAGGCGGACAAGCGCACGGCGCACGGACAGGTCGTCGCGGTCATGGACATGCTCAAAGGCGCAGGCGTGAAGCGTCTCTCGATTGCCACCGAGCAGAGGACGTGACATGGAACAGCACCTTTCATGGATCAAGGCGTACGGCACGTCCATTTTGTTCCATCTCGTCATGTTCGCCTTGCTTGCAGCTGGGCTCTCGCAAATCGTCGCGGAAAAGGAGGCGCAGACGTACGTCGTCGACCTCGCGAGCTCCGAGTTTCGGGAAGGAAGCGGTCACGAAGGCAGCGGCGCGGGTGCGGATTTTCCTGAGCCGCTGAAAGAAGCAGATGTCGAAAAGCGCATCGAAAGCGTCCAGCAGGAGCAGGCACTCGCAAAGACCGCAGCCACAATGCAGGCCATATCACCTGAGGCCCCGCTCTCCTTTGCAGCGAGCGCGCCTGCCGCGAATACAGCCGAGGCGGGTACGCCTGCCGCGGGGCAAAGCGCATCGGATGCAGGCAATGGCACAGGTGAAGCGGCGGGCGATGCGCATGGCTTCGGCGCAGGCGAAGGCACGGGTGCAGGCGATGCGGCGGGCGGCGGCGAAGGCGTCGGCGCAGGCAGCAAAAATGGCGCAGGCACGGGTACAGGGGAAACGGCAGGCACGGGAAGCAGCCCGTTTGACACCGCCGGATTCAGTGCCGCTGTCGACGCGAACAAGGAATATCCCTACCAAGCGATCACGCGCGGTCTTGAGGGCACGACCACGCTCACCTGCACGATCGAGCCGAGCGGGAGCATCACAGGCGTGTCCGTGGCAGGCTCTTCGGGCTACGGCGTCATCGACAAAGCATCCGTCTCGGCAGCGCGCGCTGTCGGCTCGTACCCGAATCCGACAGGGCGCACCGTTTCCGTCACGATTTCCGTTAAGTTCTACTTGAATTAAAGCGCCGCTGATAAAATGAATTCCTTCCGATCGGCGCAGATGTTCCGTCGAAGGGCGGGAAAAAGCTGCACTAGGGCAGTGGTTTTTATCCGTGCTTTCGCCCTTCACGCAGAAAAGGCGGCAGGACCATCACGTCCTGCCGCCTTTCTTTGGCCTGCCGATTGGCTCAAAATGTCATGCGCACGCCGCCGCGCCAGATACGCCCATCGTAGGCGAGCGCATCGCTCGTCTTGTCGAGGATATTGTCGATGCCGAGGTATGCGCTGAATCGGTCGCCGAACTTCTTGTTGACGACGAAGTTCAGCAGGCTGATCGAAGCGTCGCGCGGAACGCTCCTGCGCCCGACCGATTCTTCATAGCGATAGCCGCTCGTCCAGTCGTTCCAAAGCAGCGCGCTCAGACCGTGTTTCGGATCCTCGTAGCCGAGCTGCAGGCTCGCCGTATGGCGTGCACGCCCCGTGAGGCGCGCGCCCGTCGTGTCGTCCTTCGCATCGAGATAGGTATACGTGCCGCGCAAGGAGAATCCCGCTCCGAGCGCATGCTTGACTTCGGCCTCGACCCCCTGCATCGTCGCGCTGTCCACATTCTCATACGTGCCGTTTGCCAGCATATGGAAATGCGGCATGGGGACGGGCGTCATGACGGTATGGATATGGATCAGATCGTCGACCTTGTTGTGGAAGTACGTCACCTTGCCGGACGTCTTCCCTTTTTCCGCCTCGAAACCGAGGTCGAAGTTCACGGACTTTTCCGGCTTTAGGTCAGGATTGCCGTTGATGTGGACTTCCATGATCGCGTTCGGCGTGTGCTGCCATGAGAAGAAGAGCTCGCTCGCCGTCGGTGCGCGATACGCGGTTCCGATATTCGCCTTGAAGCGCGTGTTCTTGCTGAGCTTGTACGTCGTGCCGAGCTTGCCCGTCACCTCGCTGCCAAACGTATCGTTGTAGTCCCAGCGGATGGAGGGAATGAGCAGCCATTTCGGCGTGACCGTCCACTCGTCCTGCAAGTAGAGTGCCGCATATTTCATGGAGCTGTCGCCGAGATGGTCTGTGATGCCGTCGCGCGTCATCGTGCCCGAGCCTTTGATGCGCGTGCTCTCATAGTCTTCCTGACGATACTCGCCGCCAACCGTCAGCAGGTGATCATCGCCGAGTGCCAAGCTGCGCTTTCCGTCGAAAACGTAGGAATCAAACCGCATCTTATCGAAGCTCGAAAGATTTCCGCCATGGCGGTAGCGCGTCTCCTGATCTTTATTAAAGTAGGTATAATAGAGCTGCATATCGTAGTTGCCGAGGTGATCGCGTCCGGAAAACTTCACGCCCGTCGAGAATCGGTCATGATCGTAGTTCGTCGCCTGCACGAGCGAATCCTTCATGTCGAGATCTTCCTTCATGTAGTCGAAGAAAACGTCGAGCCACTTGTTCTTCGCGAGATCCATGCGTCCGTCGAGATCAAAGAAATACTTGTTGCCGTACATATTGCTCATCGCATCGGATCCGCGCTCACGGATATCCGTCGTCTTGAAGCTCGATGAGAATGCCCAGTTCCCCTTCTTCGCCGTCTCCAAACGAATGCCTCCGTCCTTTTGGCGGCTCGTCCAATCGGCGAGGACGCCAACCTTGTCCTCCTTTGGCACCTTCTTGATGATGTTGATGACGCCGCCCAAGGCATCCGCACCATAGAGCGAGCTCGCCGCGCCGCGCACGATTTCGATGCGGTCGACGTCGTCCATATTGACGCGCTGAAGCTCGTAGTAGTTCGCCGTTTCGCTCGTGTTCTCCGTGCGGATACGCCGCCCGTCGATGAGAATGAGCGTCTGATTCGTGTCCATGCCGCGGATGGCGGACTGGTTGCCAACCATTCCGTTCTCGTGGATGTCGATGCCGACGGCGAGGCGAAGCGCCTGCACGAGGTTTTCCGCGCCCATCCTGTCAATGTCTGCGCGCGTGATGACCTCGACGGAGGACGGCGTTTCCTTGACCATCTGCTCCGTGCGCGAGGCGGTGACGACGACGTCATTCGCCTTGACCTTTACGGTATCCGCGTCCGCATTTGCGTTTGCTTCTGCTGCGTAAGCGGGCAGCGTGAGTGCACCGAGCACAGCGGCAGTCAAAAGTGCGGTTTTCTTCTTCGTAAGCTTGGCTATCATCTTGTTTCTTCCCTTCCCTAATCCCATGACGTATTAGCTAAGCGACGAGACGAGCGTGCGGAAATAGTCCCGCGCAGCCGAGAGATCCGCCTCGTCCGGGTGGCTATCCGCCTCCGCAATGCCCGCGAGACGCTCCGGCGTCATCGCATGCGGATGGCCTGCGGGGAACATCCCCTTCATCATCTCGACGAGTGCGGGGTCGACCTTCCCTTGGCAGATAAATCCGCCGACGACCATGGCGCCGCGCTCGCCGGCAAGCGCTTTTCCCGCCTCGAGGCACTTCGCTGCATGGTCGCTGTCCGCGCGTGCGCCGAGCGTCGCGAATACGGCGACGCGTCCGCCCGTGAGCGAACCGAGCCACTGCTTCATCTTCGCGTCAGGCGCGCCACGGTCGACCCAGTACCCCGCGATAACGAGGTCGTAGCCCGCCGGATCCGGCTGTCCGCGGACGTCGGTCGCCGTCGTCCTGAGTTCTTCGGCAATCGCTTCTGCCACGCGCTTCGTATTGCCCGTCTTGCTGGAGTATACGACTAAAATCTTCATGCGTCTTCATTCCCTCTTTCCTTGCGTCCTATGTTCGACGCATCCTCCGGATACATCGCATTGGCGAGCACCTGCAGCGCATCCGCCGCGCGGATGCCGGGATTCACGGCGAAAAGGTCGTACGGCAGGACGTAGACACGCCCGTTCTTCACGGCATCGACATCCGCCCATGCGGGATTTTCCTGCAAGTCGCGGCGCATCTTCGGTTCAAGTGTCTCCACGGGGCCGTGGACGATGATGAAGATGACCGAGGGATTCTCCCGCGCGACGAATTCCATGGAGAGCGGGATGTAGCCGCCGTAGCTGCCCTCGCTTCCTTCCTCCGCCTTGTCCGCGATGTTGCCGCCGCCCAGCATATGGATGAGCCCGCCCGTAAAGCATTTGCCCGTCCCCATGTTGAAGCTGTCCGGCGCACCGAAGACGAGCAGATTCTTCGGCGGCGTCCTGCCCTCTGCCTGTGCCTGCACGGCGTCCATCTTCTTTTGCAGGTCGTCTGCCACCGCCTGCGCCCGCGCCTCGTCGCCCGTAAGCTTGCCGTAAAGCGCGAGCGTCTCGAAGAGCGACGGCACGTCGTCGAGCGCGCGGATGTAGATCGGGATGCCCGCTTCGCCGAGCGTATCCTCCAAATCCGTATGGAATGGCACGTTCGTGCCGATGACAAGATCCGGCTGCAGCGAGAGAATCTTCTCGATGTCGGGCTGATGGATGATGCCGACCTCCTCAGCGGAGGATGTCGCCTCCTGCACCGCTTCCGAAAGCGCCTGCGAGGTCGGCTTGCCGACGACGGCATCCGCGCCGCCCGCCGCAACGAAGAGATCGAGGTTCGACGCGTTGAGGAAGACGACGCGCTTCGGATGTGCGGGGAGCGTGACCTCGCGCCCCGTGCTGTCCGTCACCGTCATGTCGACGGTCTGCGCCGCCTCCTTCTGCTTCGGCCAAAGGACAAAGGCGATCGCGCCGACCACACAGAGCGCCGCGATTGCCAAAATTATTTTTCGCATGATGGCCTCCTGTCCAAATAACTAAAATTCCTGGTACCGCTTCATCCGAACGACGCCCCACGCGAATGCGAGAGCCGTCAGAACGGCCAGCAGGATGAGTGCGGCAACGGCGCCGCCATCCCAGCCGTCCGCCTGCAAAAGCGCATTCGTCTGCGCGAGCGGCAGGAGCGAGACGACCTTCCCAACGGCAGACGGCAGATTGGCGATGGGGAAAAACGATCCGCAGAAGAACGTCATCGGCGTGATAAAGAAATTGATGATCACCGAAAACTGTTCCTGTCCGCGTATCGAAAGCCCGACCGCGACGCCAAACGCCGCAAAGCAAAATGCCGTGAGCACGATTCCCAAAAGCCCAGGCAGGGAGAGGAGCTGCACGTCGAAGAAGAGCCACGCCGCAAGGAATATCGCCGCGCCCGCGAAGAGCGCGCGCACGGCGCCCGCGAGCGCAATGCCGAAGACGATGCCGAAGTCGCTCACCGGGCTCATACGCAGCACGGAGAACGTGCGGAAGTAGAACCGCGCCGCGCTGACGGATATGGCCGTCTGCTGAAACCCGTTCATCATGACGGCGATCGCGAGCATGCCCTTCGCGAGATAGGCGATGTAGCCGCCCGCGACCTCGACCCTGCTGCCTAGTCCCCATCCGAATGCGAGCAGGTAGATCATCGGGAAGAGCAGCCCTGAAAAGAGGTAGCCAAGCCCTCCGATGCGGTGCACAAGCATCGCCATCTCGCGCTGAAATACGGGAAGAAAACTCATGCTTCTTCCTCCTCGCGCGAGAGGCGCAGGAACGCCTGCTCAAGGCTGTCGGCACCCGCGCGGCGGCGGATGCCGTCCGCTGTGTCGACGAGCAGCAGCCGCCCCTCGCGCAAAAAAGCGATGCGGCCGCAGAGCGTCTCCGCCTCCTCCATGTAGTGCGTCGTGAGGAGGATCGTCTTGCCCGCGCGCTGAAGCGTCCGCACGAGCGCCCATATCTCCTGCCGAAGATCGGGGTCAAGCCCGACACTCGGCTCATCGAGCAGGAGCACGTCCGGATCCGTCATTGCGGCGCGCGCGATGACGGCGCGGCGGCGCATGCCGCCGGATATCTCTTCCGGGCGGCGCGCGAGAAAGCCCGTCAGATGATACTTGCGCGCCGCCTCGCGCACACGCACCTTCGGATGCGCTACTCCGTAGAGACGTGCATAGGCGAGCAAACTCCCGCCGACGGTGAGCTCGCTCTCAAGCGTGTTCTCCTGCGGCACAAGTCCGATGCGCCGCCGAAATGCCACGCTTCGCCGCGAGGCGTCCTCGCCTGCGACGCGGATCCGTCCGGCGTCCGGCCACGCAAGCCCCGCGATCAGGCGGATGAGCGTCGTCTTGCCCGCGCCGTTCGGACCCAAAAGGCCGAGCACCGTGCCTTTTGGCACCGTCAGCGTCACGTCCTTCAGGATCTGCTTTCCCTTGCGCGAGCAGTCGACGCCCTGCACCTCGATGGCGGGAGGTCCTTTCCCTGCACACACGATCATACCGCCTCCCCTTCCTTTTCCTGCGCGACGCGCTCCGGCAGGCAAAGACGCGTGCGCCGTCCCGCAAGCTCCACATCGCGCACGAGGCTCTCGACGCCGTAGAGATCGCGTACGAGATCGCGCGTGAATACTTCCTCCGGCGCGCCGTCCGCCATCACGCGTCCATCCGTGAGCGCAATGAGGTGATGGCTGTATCGCACGGCTTGATTGAGGTCGTGCAGCACCATGACGACCGTGAGGCCGAGCGTATCGTGAAGATGCTCGACCAGCTCCATGAGCGCGAGCTGATGGCGTATGTCAAGATACGTCGTCGGCTCGTCGAGCAGCAGGATCTCCGGTTCCTGGGCAAGCGCCATCGCGAGGCGCACCCGCTGCCGCTCCCCGCCGGAGAGCGCGCGCAGCGGACGCCGTGCGAAAGGAATGAGCCCCGTCCGCCTGAGCGCTGCCTCGCTCGCCGCCGCGTCCTTCCTGGAAAACCCATCCCAAAAGCCGCGGTGCGGCAGACGCCCCATGCGCACGAGCTCCATGACCGTGATGTCCGGCGGGAAATCCGCGCTCTGCGGCAGGAAGGCGACGCGCTGCGCGACCTGCCGCGTAGGCTGTTCCCACATATCCGCATTCCCGAGCGTGATTTTCCCGCTGCGGATCGGCAAGAGCCGCGCGAGCGCCTTTAAGAGCGTCGACTTCCCTGAGCCGTTCGGCCCGATGATCGCGGCGATTTCCGCACGGCGTATCGAGAGACTGACATCCTTCACGATATCCGCCGCCCCGTAGCCGAGCGTCAGATTCGCCGCGCGAAGGATGATTTCTTCCTCCTTCTGTTTCTTGTCCTGCATCGTCTTTTCTTCCCTGTTCCGTATATCCATCTCTCGTCCCCCCTCCATCCTACGCGCTGTGCTTCATGCCCTTCTTGAGCAGGTAGAGGAAGAACGGTGCGCCGAGGAACGACATGAACACGCCGACGGGGATCTCGACGGGCGCGAATGCCGTCCGCGCTGCCGCGTCAGCGCCTGTGACAAGCGTCGCGCCCCAAATTGCCGCCGCAGGCAAGAGGTAATCGAAATCCGACCCCGTCAAGAGGCGCACGATATGCGGCACGACGAGACCGACAAAGCCGAGCATGCCCGCCGCGCTGACGGCGGACGCCGCGAGCAGGGCCGCAAGCACGAGCAGCACGAGCCGCGCCCGCGCGACGTTCACGCCGAGGCTGCGCGCCGTCTCCTCGCCGAGCTGCAGCGCATTGAGCCAGCGGCTGCCGAGCAGCGTCCCCGCGATGCCGATGAGCGTGTACGGAAGCACCATCTCGACATGCGTCCAGCTCCGCCCGGCAAAGCCGCCCGCCATCCAGTTCACCGTCCCCTGCACGCGGTCGGAGTAGAACACCATGAGCGCCGTCATCGCGCCGCCGAAAAACGCTGCGATCGCAACGCCCGCGAGCACCATGCGCATCGGGCGCACGCCGTGCTCCCACGAGAGCGCAAAGACGAGCGCCACGGCGACCATCGCGCCGCAAAAAGCGGCGAGCGGGACGAACGCCGTCTGTGCGGGCAAGAGGATCATAATCGACATCGCGGCAAGCCCCGCACCCGACGAGACGCCGATGATGCCGGGATCCGCAAGCGGATTTTTCAGGATGCCCTGCAGGATGCAGCCCGCAAGCGCGAGGTTGATGCCTGTAAGCGCTCCCGTCAAAAGGCGTGGCAGACGGATGTGGCAGAGGATGCGGTAGTCCTCCACCGAGCCGTTCCCCATGAGCGTCGGCACGATATCCCCCGGCGCGATCGCCACGGCCCCGACCGATGCGCTCGCGACGAGCGCCGCGAGGAGCGCAACGATGCCGACCCCCAGCGCAATCCTTCGTTTTACGGCGCGCGGATGCACCGCTGCCTGCGGCATTTCTTTCAATGCTTCCATCTATAAGCCCCATTTAATTAGATTTTGATTTTCATTCTCGTTCAATGTTCAAAAAGAAAAGGGGCCTTTCCCCTTTTCCACCGCAATGCCCATGACACGTTCCAGCGCGATCTCATGCGTTCGCGTGGCCGCGGCTCATCATGCGCTCGCGCATCGCGGGCGGCAGCCCTGCGAGCATCTTCTTGAGCGATTCGTAGGAACTGCTTCGAATCATCATACGGACGGACGCGGGAATGCGCGCCGCCATTGCCTGCCGCTCATCGGCGCTCGCCTCCGGCGCCATCTCCGCGATGACGCGGTCGAGCGCGGACGACGCCGCCTTCTCATTTTCATCCGCCATTTCCGCCGGCGCGGTGAGCAGCGCCTCCGCGCACTCCACGAGCGACTGCGTCATGCTGATGTACCAGAACTCGCCGTCTGCCGTCAGGTGATAGATGCCGAGATCCTCCTGCATGAGACCGCGTTCCTGCCAGATGCCCAGCAGCTCCTCCAGCTCGCCGAGACGTCCGTCCATCATCACGAGGCGCCGCAGGTCGACGAAGCCCTTTTCAAGTCCCGCGATGATCTCATCGGAAACCCGCATGAGCTCGCGCTTCGCCTGATGCGCCATCATCATGATGGGCTTCTCGCCGCGCAGGATCGCCGCATGATACGCCTCAATCCTGCGCTGGTGCATGAACGAGATGCCGCCGACATTGCCGCCCGCGCCGCAGCCGAACGGATAAACGACCGCGCCCGTCTTCGCGAGCGTGTTGTAGAGACTGCTCTCGCGCCTATCGCGCCGCCAATGGCAAAGGCTCAATCGCTCCACGCCATGCGCGAGCAGGAACGCCCGCGCCGCATGGTAGAGATCCGCCTGTCCCGCAATGTCTGCGCAGGGCGGCACGCGCCCCGCTCTCACCGCGCGCGCGAGATCGCCATCGGGAAACACGTTGAGCTGGTAGAGATCCATGCCGTCAATCGGCGCTTCGAGCAACGTCTCCATATCCCGCAGCCAAAGCTCTCCCGTCTGCCCCGGAAGCCCGTAGATCAGATCGACGATGACCGTCATGTCATAGCCTTTGAGCAGCGCGAGACGCGCGAGCACTTCTTCGCGCGAGTCCATGCGTCCGACGCGGTGACGGAGCGTCGTGTCGAACGACTGCACGCCGAGCGAGACGCGGTTCACGCCGCCCGCCTTCCACGCCTCGATCTTTTCGGGAACGAGATCGTGGATGCGCCCCTCAAACGTCAGCTCGCAGTCCTCGCAAAGCGTCAGATTCCTTTGTACGGCTGCGAGCAGGCGCGCCGCGTTCCCTGCGGAAAGCGAGGACGGCGTGCCGCCGCCGACAAAGGCACTCGCGATCTTTGCCGTCCTCAGTTGCGGCATCGCCGCATCGCGCTCGATCTCCTCGACGAGATCGTCGATGTACGCGTCCTCGACCTCCTGACGGCTCGCATTTTGGTAAAAGCCGCAGTAAAGGCATTTCGTCTGGCAAAACGGCACATGGATGTAGACCGCGTACGGGCGCGAGGCGTCTGCCTCCTCATGCATCACGCGCCGCCAGCTCTTTTGGTACGCGTCCTGCGCGACCGGCATGCCGATAATGCCCGCATGGACGACGCGCTTGCTCCCAAATGCGGCATGACGCACGTCCTGTGTCTCGCGCCCAACGAGCGCCACGCGCTTCTCGTCGGGCAAGCCGTCCAAGTATTCTTTCAGCGTCATATTGCACCTTCCATTATTTCCGTATTTCCATGCCCCCGGCAACGAAGCAGAACCATTTTCTAGATGGAACTCACTTCAGGTTTTGATACCGATTATCAATCACAAAAATAACTTTAGCATGCCATACGCGATTTGTCAATGTGAAACAATAGGCTTTCCATTCATATTGCGCGAATAATTCCTGCCGCACGCAGGACTTCGCCAATCGGCTCGCGTATCAACAGGCTTGCCGATTGGTCGGCTTTCGTGGCCGTACGGTTGATCACGACCAGATGATCCCCATGGAAATAATCCAAAAGCCCTGCTGCAGGGTATACCGCGAGCGAAGTCCCGCCCACGATGAGCGTATCCGCCTGCCGAATGGCTTTGACGGAATGTTCGATCACACGTCCATCGAGCGGCTCCTCATACAGGACGACATCGGGGCGCACGATGCCGCCGCATTCCCTGCAGCGCGGGATCGGATGCGTCTTTCTTTCCTGCAATGCGTACGCCAAGGAATAACGCCTGCCGCATTCCGTGCAGGACCAGCGCATGAGCGAGCCGTGCAGCTCGTATACCGCCTTGCTTCCCGCCATCTGGTGAAGCCCGTCGATGTTCTGCGTGATGACGGCGCACAGTTTGCCGCGCGCCTCGAGCGACGCCAGTGCCCTATGCCCGTCGTTTGGCCGTGCATCCAAGAAAATCATCTTTCCGAAGAGAAAATCAAAAAACGCCTGCGGATGCTGGAGCAAAAACGTATGCGACACCATTTCTTCGGGGCGGAACGCACGGCTCAGCGATTGGCTGTAGATGCCATCCGCGCTGCGAAAATCCGGTATGCCCGATTCGGTGGACATGCCTGCCCCGCCGAAGAATACCATGCGGGAACTTCCCTGGATGATCTGTGCCAGCTTGTCTGTTTTGTTCATGCTGACGCCGCCTTTCCATCTAGCACTCTGCTCTGACATACCGCGCCCGCGCTCCACATGGAGTGCATAGCGGGCGCGATGCCAAGTGTTTGGGCGGTCCGCGTCTTTAGCACACCCGCCCTCAAAAGCAAGCACCTGCATTCCAGCTCGTTTTTCCTCACGCATGCGAGTGGCCGGCGGTGCTTGCACCACGACGACAATACCGGCAAGAATCAGCGCCATGCCGCAGGCAATCCATGGCGCAAACGGCCCGCCGCGCCAACTGCAAAGCGGTAGGCGACAAACTGCGTCGACGGGAAATAGAGATTCGCCGTTTTCATTACGACCCAGTTCATGCCCCAAACGAGGTAAATCAGTGCCAACGCCCATCCCATATACGTGCCCCCTGCCAGTCCTGCAATTCTTTTTTCTCATGATAGCATGAAATGAAAGATGCCGAGCACATAGCAGGCCAGCATGGCGACATAAGCAATATCGAACTTCGTAATCGACGGATTGATCCTTTGCACGCGCTTCTCGGAAAATCCCCGCGCTTCCATGGCGATCGCAGTATACTCGGATTGGCGAATCAGCCGTACCAGCATCGTGAGCAATGCCCGAAAACGGGCAGACAGCCCCGAAAGGCCTCGCATCCTCAGCGCCAATTCCGCTTGCCGATACGAATTTTGAATCAGCCCCAAAAAGTGGATCGCGACCAGGACGCTATACGCAATCGGGATAGGTACCCTGAATTGCCGAATGAGGCTCGCGACGAAAGAATTCCTTTCAAACGACACGCAAAGGCTGATGCCAATAGCGCCCAATGCGAAAATCCGGCTTCCCATCTCAAGCGCAGCAAACCAAACGGCATCCTTGGCGGAATCTATGACATGCTCCGGATTTGGATGGACGTACGCCGCCCAGAAATAAACGCCCGCGACAAAGAGCAGTCCCAGCAAAAGCCGCACTATATGCCGCCATGGCGTCCGCCGGAAAAGGGCAATGCAAATGAGCGACAGGAGCGCGAGCGAAAGATTGAGCTTCCACGAATGCGTCACGAGAATGAGCACCGACAAAAGGAACGAGGCGACCACCTGCACGCCGGGGTTCAATCGGTCACGCATGGCAAAGAACCTCCATCCTTCCGTCGCGGATCCGCATCACTTGATGCGCAAATTGGTTGACAAAGCGTCGGTCGTGGCTCGCAAAAATGCAGGCAAGCCCTCGTCGGCACAAGCCTTGCAGCAGCGTCATGATGAGGCAGGCATGTTGGAAATCCTGCCCGTAGGTCGGCTCGTCCACCAAAAGAATCTTCTTATCCCCGCATGCCATCGTCAAAAATGCCAGGCGGCGTTGCTGTCCTTGGCTGATGAGCCAAGGCGATACGTCTTGCACGGCATCAAAATGGAACCTGCCCATCCATTCCCGCCGCGCCGCTTCAGGCAGATGCGGAAAGCTGATTCGAATCTCCTCGCTGACCCGCACGGCCATAAATTGCAGAGACGGGTCTTGAAACACAAGCCCTACGCTCGCGTAGAGTTCCTTCTTCTTCATTTTTTCCAACGGTCGTCCCAATAGCTCAATGCTTCCGCGAAAGGGGCACTGCTTCAACAGTGCCCTGAAAAAACTCGTCTTGCCGGCGCCGCTCGCCCCGATGAGCGCCGCCATCTCTCCTTCATGAAGGCGGACATGGATATTCCGGACGAGCGGCTCGTCCGGGGAAACAAAAATGGACACATTCTGAAGGCGGAGCACTTCTCTCTGCGGATACCGCCAGTCTGGTTTCGCCGATTTTGGCGGCAAGTCTCCGACTAGGCCATTCTCTTTCAGGCTTTCGGTATCCGCAGCGGAGAGCGGCACCCCGATAATTTGCAGCGTTCCCCTTTCATCCAACAGGTACCAACGATCCACCCAATCCCAAAAATCCAGCCGATGGTCAATGACGCAGACCGCCTTCCCCTTCCTTGCCCACCGCTTGATCCACTCGATGAAATACGGGATGCTTTCCTCGTCGATATTGGCAAAGGGTTCGTCCAGCAAATACAGAGGCGCCTCTACGAGGCTTGCACAGGCAAAGGCAACCTTTTGCAACTCGCCGCCTGACAGCAGGGCAAATTCGCGATGCAAAAGAGGCTGTATCCTGCACGCCCTCGCCTGTTTCATGACCCGTTCTTCCATCTGATGGACCGGAGCGCAAAAATTTTCCAAGCAGAATAGCATCTCTTCGTAAGGCGTTGCCATCGCAAACGACAATCGCGCATTTTGAAATACCGATCGCACGTAACGCGTTCGTTCCAAAAGGCTTTTGCCGCGCAGATCATGCCCTGCGACCTCTAATTGTTCACAGTCCACTGCAGCATCTTCATTGGGATAATAGCCGCTGATGACGTGCATGAGGCTGCTCTTTCCGACGCCGCTCCTGCCGGCGAGCAGGACGATTTCACCTGCTCTTGCTTCCATGGAAAGGCCAGAAAACAGCGTCGTACCGCCGATTTCCAAGCGGGCATTGCGGAGGCGCAGGATCGTATCGCGCTTATCCACGCGCCTTCACCACGCCCGTTTCCAGCAGCTTGTCGCATAGGAGCTTGCTTAGATACCCGGTGAAGAAAAGCGCCGACAGCAAACGGATGATGAAGATCGCCGTTACAACGTGCCAATCGAGAGCGAGGTAATTGCTGCGGAATCCCGTCCACAGAAAAGAAAAAACCGTCGCAATCGCAGCGCCGAGCATCGTCGTGCCGTATGTGATATTCGCGTACTTCCGGCTCAGGAATGCGAGCTCCACGCCAAGCCCCTGAATAAACCCGCTGACCAAAACAATCACGCCAAACATATTGCCCAAAAGCACTTCGATTGCAGCCGCGATGATTTCCGTAAGGATCCCGATTCCGGGCTTGCGAATGATGCAGAGCGTAAAGACGGGTGCCATAAACCAAATGCCGTAAAACGGCTCGTAGCCTAAAATTCCCAGCCCCATGGGAGCTAAAAGCCCGCCAAGCATGCCGCCCGCGTAAACCGCCGACAGATAGAATACGCCAAACAGCACACAGATGAAACTGATCAACAAAAAATCGCGCAGACGCAATGGTTTCTTATTCATGTGCTTCTCCCTCCGGCAAATTGCACAGCAGCGTCAATTGAATCACAAAATGGCTCACGTTTGCATCCAATTCATGGAATACCTCTTCGATATAACGAAACACTTCATGCACATCGCCGCCAAGAAATGTGACATAATGTCCCGTTCCCGTAACAATTCCCTTGTCTATGCCGCGATTGATCACGGTTTCAATGCAATGCATATAGTCCCCCGTGCCCATCGGGTAGACGGAAAACTTGCCAATGACAGGGAAATGAATCGCTTGGCTGGCGGATTCATTGACACGGCTTCCATCAAAGGACAGGGCGGCATCCGCATCCACATCGCCCGGACAGCCTTTCGAAATCGTGGCTTCAAGCGAAGCATGGACGCGCGGGCGGTAGCCGAAGACAAAACACGCTTTCAGCGCGTCGAAGACTTCCATGCTGCCGCCTCGGTAAACCGTCGAAGTAGGGTCCGTCTTTGCCCAAACCTTAGTTCGATTGACCTTCTGTATCGCGCCTAGGATAATGGCAAGGAAATCATCGGACATCGGCATCAGGCTGAAACGGGCACCCGTGATGTCGAGGTGCGATCCGGGCACGCCGACGCGGCAGCCTTCATACGAAACATGTTGCAACGCAAAAACCCCTTTCAAGATGATGAAGCCTTGAAAGGGGGCATATTCCGTGTGCAAAACGCATGTATTGTTTAAGATACTCTCTACGCAACCATGAAGTTGATCAGATGATATTGGTCTGTTTCATACACTCTCAGCCTCCCGAACGAGACTCCCAAGATCTTAACTATTCTGTTTGCGCTTATTATAGCAAATCCCCTGACGAAAATCAATGGCAGCAGATCCCATCCCCATTCCCTTATTCCTGCCCGCTTAAAACGGACGATTTTTCGGATGACGCACTGTTTTTTTTACGCTATAATAAATTCAACCCGCTTCTGCCCCCAAACAGCTCGATCCGATCATCGCAGGGCACCAACTCGATCCAATCATCGCAGTGTGCCAAGCAGAAAGGAAGTCCTTCCTATGCCTTCATGGCTCGTTTTCGCCCTGCTGTCAGCGATTTCCGCTGCATTTGTTTCCATCTTCGGCAAGGTCGGACTTGCGGGACTCGACAGCAGCGCCGCGACTGCTGTCCGCGCCGTCATCATGGCGATGTTCCTCATCGGCGTCATGGCTGTGGAGGGACATACGGCAGGCCTCGGCGCCGTCTTTGCCGACCGCAAGGCGCTCCTCTTCATCACGCTCAGCGGCATCGCAGGCGCGACGTCGTGGCTCTTTTACTTCATGGCGCTAAAGACAGGAACGGTTTCGCAGGTCGCTCCCATCGACAAGCTCAGCGTCGTTTTCGCCGTCGTGCTTGCCGTCATTCTTTTTCACGAGGAAGTCAGCCTCCTGCACGCCGCCGCGATTGCCTTGATCGCGGTCGGCGGCTTGATGCTCGCGCTATTTTAGCAGGGTCTTCCTCCTCTAAGTTTGACCTGCCCTAGAGAATCTAACTTTTGTTGGGGGACTACAATCCTATCCCCTCTTTATCGCTCAGTCTTCTTCATCGTAATCATCGCAATCATCGAAGTCATCATAGCCGTCCCCGTAGCCGTCGTCACAATCGTCATCGCAGTCGGAATCCATGTCCATGTCGTCATCGCGTCCCCCATCGTACGCATAGTCGTCCGCATCGTCTTCGTCGCCATAATCGACAGGCTCGCGGAAGTCGTCGTCCAGCGCGTCCTGATGCCCTTCCCGATAGCCCTCCAGGTAGGCATCGTAATCCGCATCGCCGCCCTGAGCATGATGGTCCGCCGCCGAAGCCTGCGCCATGGCATTTGCCTGTGCGTCATGAGAGGCATGTCCAAAGAGATTGGCGACCATTACGCCGAGCGCCGAGCCTGCGAGGAATTTCCAAAGGCCGCTCGGCTCTTCCCTGCGCACGGCACTGCAAGAGGGCGCGGCACGCTCACGCGAAGAAATCGGGCATGGTTTCCCGCAGTTCGCACAAAAACGATCCACCGCCTTCAATGGATTGCCGCAATTGGTACAATAGCGTTCCATATCGCCATCTCTCCTTTCCGCTAAGATCATTATACCATACGCCATACGCCGCCGTGCTCCTCTCTTTTTCTTTCCGTATGTTTATCGTCATGCTATAATACGAGGCAGAAAAGGAAGCGAAGGCTATGCAACTGGAAACGCAGCAGGCTATGGCAATCGTACGCGAGATCAACAGCGTCCTGCCGCAAAAAATCAATTTGATGGACACAACGGGACACATCATCGCGAGCACCGATCCGAATCGCGTCGGAACGTATCACGGCGGAGCCGCGCGCATCATCGCCGAAAATTTGGACGAGCTTCGGATCTTCACTACGCACGACTACCCCGGCGCGCGTCCGGGGACAAATTTCATGCTGAAGGCATCGGGCGCGCCGATCGGCGTCCTTGGCATCACGGGCGGCTACGATACGATCCTGCCGCTCGCCAATGTCATCCGCAAGATGACGGAACTGCTCGTCCACGAGCAGGAACACCTGCGCGAGCAGGCTTCACGCGAGCGGCAGAAACATGCCTTTCTCGAAGAGCTTCTGACGGCAAGCGAGACCTTCCTGACGAAATCGAATATGGAGCGCGGGCATGGTCTCGGCATCGACCTTCTCATTCCGCGCCGCGTGCTCGTCGCGGGTCTAAAGGACCATGCTTCGCACGACCTGCATGATATCTGCCGCGCGCTTGAGGCAGACGCATGCCGCTGCGATCCATGCTGCCGCTGCACAATGATGGGGCAGAACATCGTGCTTCTGACGAGCATTTCGGACGACGAGGAAATTGCTGCCTTCGCACGGGATCTTTTACGTCATGCCGCCGCATTTTCCCCCACGCTCTGCATCGGCATCGATGCGCCCGCCGCCGACAACACGCATCTGCACACGGCTTACCTGCAGGCACAGAAGGCGCTCGCCTCCTGCCGCCGCAAGGGCAATGTATCCATCAAGAGCTACGCCGAAATCAATATGGAAATCGTCGCCGACTTCATCCCGCTCAGCGCGAAGCGCGACTACATCGAAAAAATCTTTCACGGCTACACACCGCTCGAACGCGAGGCAGCGCTCCGCACGCTCGAATGTTACTACGAGTACGACGGCTCGATTGCAAAGACCGCCGCTGCGCTCTACATCCACAAGAACACCCTCCAGCAGCATCTGCGGAAAATCGCCCGGCGCACGGGCTACGACCCACGCTCCCTGCGCGCAAGCGCCGTCTTCTATCTCGTCCTCTACTTCTATCCCGAAGTGAAGCAGCTCGTCTGACCTTATAGAAAAGACCATAAAAGCAGCAGGAAATATGTTCTAGAAGACATATTCCTTGCTGCTTTTCTATGCTACAATAGCTTTAGTTCAATGCATAATCGATCTATTATGAAAAGGAGGTTTCATTATGACCGGCATCCCGCTTCTCATCACATTCTTCCTGGCAATCGTCGTAATGATTGTCGCCATCTCCAAGCTCAAGATCCATCCGTTTCTCTCGCTGATGGGCACGTCGCTTCTGCTTGCCATCGCGGTCGGGCTGCCGCTCGCGAAGATCCCGGGCATCGTCGGCGCAGGCTTTTCCGGCATTTTCTCCAGCATTGGCCTCGTCATCATCCTCGGGGCATTGATCGGTCTCGTGCTGGAGCGCACGGGCGGCGCGATCCGCCTCGCCGATGTCGTCATCCGCTGCGTCGGTGAGAAGCATCCGCAGCTCGCCATCATGCTGATGGGCTGGATCGTCTCGATTCCCGTATTCTGCGACAGCGGGTTCGTCATCCTGAACCCCATCCGCAAGGCGCTCTGCAAGAAGCTCAGGAATGCAAGCCCCGTCGGCATGGCGGTCGCGCTCTCCGGCGGCCTATACGTCTCGCACGTCTTTATCCCGCCGACGCCGGGACCGATTGCCGCTGCAGGCTTCTTGGGACTCGCGGACGATCTCGCCGCCGTCATCTTGGTCGGCATCGCCGCCTCCATCCCCGCGCTGGTCGCCGCCTATCTCTTCTCGCGCCATATCGCCAATCAGGACATCCAGATCCAAGACCCGGAGGACGCCTCCGATACGGTCGAAAAGGACTACGATGCGCTCGTCGCCGAGTACGGCAAACTGCCGAGTGCAGGCGCTTCCTTCGCTCCGATCATCGTGCCGATTCTCCTCATGGCGCTCGGCTCGATTGCCGCAATGGCAGGCATGGAAGGCGCTGCCGCGACGGGACTGAAGTTCCTCGGCACGCCGATCATCGCCTTGATCGTCGGTCTTCTCTTCACGGTCTACCTGCTGTTCGCGACGGGCAAAATGGGAATATTCTACCAAGTCACGGAGGAAACGCTCAAGACGGTCGGTCCCATCCTCTTCATCACGGCAGCCGGCGCTGTGCTCGGCAAGGTCATCTCGGCGGCAGGGTTCGTCGAATTCATGAAGACCAATGCGGCATTCCTCGCAAGTGTCGGTATCTTCTTCCCGTTTGTCATTTCTGCCATCTTAAAGACGGCGCAGGGCTCTTCGACGGTTGCCATCACGACGACGGCCGGCATCATGGGCATGTTCTCCGACAGCGCCTCGATGATGGCAGCGCTCGGCCTCACGACGCCGATGGCGGCGCTTCTCACCGTCATGGCAATCGGTGCAGGCGCAATGACCGTCTCGCATGCAAACGACAGTTATTTCTGGGTCGTCACGAACTTCACGGGCATGGATCCACAGGACGGCTATCGCACGCAGACGATGATGACGCTTGTCGTCGGCATGGTCTCCATGATTTCCATCTTTGCCGCCTCTCTCATTCTGCTATGACCTGTCTCCAAAAGATCCGAGTCTTCAAGAAAAGGGAGCTGGCAATATGAACATCGTCGTCGCAATCGATTCCTTCAAAGGCTGCCTTTCCTCCCTCGAAGCAGGCGAGGCCGCACGAAACGGGCTTCTCGCGCGTGACCCATCCGCACAGGTGCGCGTTTTTCCGCTCGCCGACGGCGGCGAGGGAACGGTCGAGGCGCTCACGGCAGGGCTAGGCGGCAGCATCGAGCACGTGACGGTAACGGGGCCGCTCGGCGAGCCAATCGAAAGCCGCTATGGCTATCTGCCCAAGACGCAGACCGCCGTCATCGAGATGGCAGACGCGGCAGGCCTGCCGATGGTCCCAACGGAAAAACGCAATCCGCTCCACACGACGACGTACGGGGTCGGCGAACTCATACGCGCCGCCGCGCACAGAGGGTGCCGGCGTTTCATCATCGGCATCGGCGGCAGCGCGACGAACGACTGCGGCCTCGGCATGCTCTCGGCGCTCGGCGTGCGGTTTCAAAAGACGGACGGCTCGCCCGCCGGCATCACAGGAGGCGATCTTGGGGACGTTGCCGTGATCGACCTCGCGGCGCTGGACGGCGCAGTGCGCGAAGCAGCATTTTCCATCGCCTGCGACGTGACGAACCCGCTCTGCGGCAAAAACGGCTGCTCCGCCGTCTACGGCCCGCAAAAGGGCGCGACGCCTGAAATCGTCACGCGCATGGACGCCGACATCCGTCACTTCGCCGAAATCGCCGGACGCGCCACGGGCGTGGCGGCGATGGATCGTGCGGGCGCGGGCGCGGCAGGCGGGCTAGGCTTTGCCTTCTCCGCCTTTCTTGGCGGCTCACTCGTGCCCGGCGGCGCTCTCATCCTATCGGCGATTCCCGCGATACGCGAGGCGCTCGCCCGTGCCGACCTCCTCATCACGGGCGAGGGATGCATGGACGAACAGAGTGCCATGGGAAAAGCGCCCGTCGCCGTCGCCGCCCTCGCGAAGAAGTGCCGCCCCGCCTGCCGCACCGTCGCACTCTGCGGCGGCGCAAAGCGCGGTGCAGAAGCGGTCAATGCAGCGGGAATCGACGCCTTTTTCCCGATTCTCTCCATGCCCATGGCACTCGATAAGGCCATGCATCCCGCGACGGCGCGTGAAAACCTCGCGCGGACGGCGCGGCAGGTTCTCGGACTACTTGCGCCTTGCCGTTGAGGGAATCGTCCCCATGAGGCAAAGCCCCGAAAGCACGAGGAACGCAATTTCGATATTGCGCGCGAGGACGTCTGCTGGCGGCAGCGATTTCCAACCTAAGGCGTACGTGCAAACAAGAAATCCATCCCTTGCATGTAAAGAAATAATTTTTCTTTACATGCTTTTATTTTTGAAGGAATAAAGAGCTTTATGAAATTTATTTGCATTATTTAGTTTCACATGGTATATTCTTATGAAGACGAACTTCTATATGTCAGAAAGGAGCACCTGTCATGCGCATCATCTTCACAGACCACTACGAAAGCATGAGCGAGGAAGCTGCCAAAATCATCGCAGCACAGCTTTGGCTGAAGCCCGATTCCGTCCTCGGCCTCGCGACGGGCAGCACGCCCGTCATGCTGTATCAGAAACTCATCCACCTATATGATACGGTCGGACTGGACTTCTCGCAGGCAACTTCGTTCAACCTTGACGAATATGTCGGCCTTTCGCCGAATGACGAGCAGAGCTATCATCGCTTCATGCATGAAAACCTGTTCGACCATGTCAACATCCGAAACGAGCGCATCTTCTTCCCCGATGGGCTGGCAGACGATGCAGCAGCAGAGGGCATGCGCTACGAAAAGGCCATCGAGGCGGCAGGCGGCATCGACCTGCAGCTTCTCGGCATCGGGCGCAACGCGCACATCGGCTTCAACGAACCCGCAGACTGCTTCACACGCACGACGCATAAGGTCGCGCTGAAGGGGAACACGATTGCGGCGAATGCGCGGTTCTTCGCCTCGGAAAAGGACGTGCCGCGCGAGGCGATGAGCATGGGAATCGGCACGATCTTTCAGGCACGGCACATTCTCCTGCTCGCGAGCGGGGCGGAAAAGGCGCAAGCGGTAAAGGACACATGGGAAGGCACGATCACGCCAGCCGTCCCTGCTTCCATCCTGCAGCTCCATCCCCATGTGACGCTCATCGTCGACCGCGAGGCAGGGAGCCTGCTCACCGCAAAGGGGAAGGAGCTCGCATGATGAAAGCCATCCGAAACGGGATTCTCATCGTCCCCGATGAAACGGGACACTTCTGCTCCAGGGAAGGCTTGACCCTCCTCTACGACGAAAAAATCCGCGCGATCCGGCCAGAGGGGAAAGACGCGGGCCACGCCGACCTGGAGGAGGTCTATGACGCAGGCGGCGCTTACGTCGCGCCGGGATTCCTCAACGTCCATATCCACGGCTGCGACGGCGCGGACACGATGGACGCGGACTCTGACGCGCTCGACAAGATGAGTCTCTTCCAAGCGAGGACGGGCGTGACCGCCTACCTGCCGACGACGATGACCTGCGCTTTTTCGGACATCGCGCACGCCCTTTGCACGATCCGCCATGCCATGCACGGGGACGCGCACGGCGCACGCGTGCTCGGCTGCCACATGGAAGGGCCTTTCATCGCGCCCTCCAAAAAGGGCGCGCAGGATGCGGCGCATATCCTCCCTGCCGACTTTTCCACCATCGAGCCTTATGCGGACGTGATCAAAATCATCACGGTCGCCCCCGAAACGCTCCCGGACGATGCGTTCATCAAGGCATGCACCGCACACGGCATCGTCGTTTCCATCGGCCATACGGCAGCAGACTATGAGACGGCGGCACACGCCATTGAGGCGGGCGCGCATCATATCACGCACCTCTGCAATGCCATGACGGGACTGCACCACCGCCGCCCCGGCGTATTGGGTGCTGCGCTCGATTCGACGGCGAACTGCGAGCTGATTTGCGACAATGTCCACCTCCATCCCACCATGCAGCGCATCATTTACCATGCAAAAGGCGGGAAGCACCTCATCCTCATCACCGACTCGCTCCGCGCCTGCGGGCTTGGCGACGGGCCATCCGAACTCGGCGGGCAGAAGGTGACCGTCCGCGGCACGCTTGCGACGCTTGCAGACGGGACGATCGCCGGAAGTGTCCTCTGCCTCAACGACGGGCTGCGCATCTTCCGCACGAACACAGGCGCGCCCATTCCCTCCATCATCGAAATGGTAACGCGGACCCCTGCGAAAGAACTCGGTCTCTACGACGAAATCGGCTCTCTCTCCGAGGGAAAGACCGCCGATTTCGCCATTTTCGACCGCGATTTTCGCATGCGCCGCACCGTTGTCGGCGGGACGACATATTATAAGAAGTAAATATATTTGCATTTTCTAGAATTATATGATATAATTCTATCGAAATAAGAAAAAATATTTCATTTATAAAATTGGAGGTATATCCATGAATTTCTTCGACGCGGTCAAGGGCAAGCTGATCGTTTCCTGCCAGGCACTCCCTGACGAGCCACTGTTCAGCCCCTTCATCATGGGGCGCATGGCATACGCGGCAAAGGAGGCGGGAGCCGCTGCCATACGCGCGCAGAGCGTCGCCGATATCGAGGAGATACGCCGCATCGCACAGCTTCCCGTCATTGGGCTCATCAAGCAGAACTATGCAGACTCCCCCATCTACATCACGCCGACGATGCGTGAGGTCGACCTGCTCCTCAAAACGGGCTGCGAGATGGTCGCGCTCGACATGACGGACCGTGAGCGGCCGAAGAAGACGGACATCCGCGACCTCATCGCACGCGTCCACGAAGCGAACACGCTCGTGCTCGCCGACATTTCGACCTACGAGGAGGGCATAAAGGCCGCAAGGCTCGGGGCGGATGCGATCTCCACGACCATGTCGGGCTACACGCCATACAGCAAAAAGCGGACTGGCCCCGACTTTGCGCTCATGCGCAGCCTTGCATCAGATGCATCCGTCCCCGTTTTTGCCGAAGGGCGGATCAATACGCCGAATGATTTGAAAGAAGCCATGCGGACCGGCGTGCACGGCGCGATTGTCGGCTCTGCCATCACGCGCCCCCAGCTCATCGCCAAGCGTTTCATCGAAGCGATTTCATAATGCGCTTTGCCAACCAACCATACCTACAGCAAGGAGGAAACCATCATGTCCAAGAGAGATTTACGCGGCCTCTACGCCGCCCTGCTCGCCTCATTCCATGAGGACGGCACGCTGAACGAAAGCGGCCTACGCCAAATTGTCCGCCATGACATCGACAAGATGAAAATGGACGGTCTCTATGTTGGCGGCAGCACGGGCGAGAATTTCATGCTCGCGACGGATGAAAAAAAGCGAATCTTCGAAATCGTGAAGGACGAGGCAAAGGACGCTGTGACCCTCATCGCGCAGGTCGGCTCAATCAACCTCAAGGAATCCTGTGAACTCGCAAAATTCGTCACGGATCTCGGCTATGATGCAATCAGTGCCGTCACGCCATTCTACTACAAGTTCAGCTTCGACGAAATCCGCCACTACTACGAAAGCATCATCGGTCCTGTCGATAACCGCATGGTCATCTACTCCATCCCGTTCCTGACGGGCGTGGACATGAGCCTGCCGCAGTTCGGCAAGCTCTTTGAGGACAAGAAAATTGTCGGCGTCAAATTCACGCAGGCAGACTTCTATCTTCTTGAGCGGATGCGCAAGACATTCCCCGACAAGCTCATTTTCGCGGGCTTCGATGAGATGCTGCTTCCCGCGACAGTGCTCGGCGTGGACGGCGCAATCGGCTCGACATACAACGTCAACGGGCCGCGCGCACGACAGATTTTCGACCTCGCCCGCGCAGGAAAGACCAAGGAAGCACTCGAAATCCAGCACGTCACAAACGATCTCATCACCGATATACTCGGCAACGGTCTCTACGGCACAATAAAGCTCCTGTTGGAAGAAGAAGGCATCCACGCCGGCGCTTGCCGTGAGCCGATGAAGGCGTATACCCCGGAAATGCGCGCACGGGCAAAGGAGATTTACAAAACGTATTTCTGATTTGCGACGATCCCCTATCCCCTGACCCTCTGTAAGCTGCATGGAAATGCGCTCCTTTTGGAGCGTGTTTCCTAAATGTGTTGAAATCTTCAAACGAATCTATTTGGAGGAGATACAAATGCATGAAGGTTTTACTTGGATTGATACGGTCGTCCTGATCGTATACCTTGGCGGCGTGCTGCTCGCAGGCCTATACTACTCAAAGAAAGACATGCAGGGCAAGGAGTTCTTCAAAGGAGACGGAACCATTCCTTGGTATGTCACCTGCGTCTCCATATTCGCTACGCTTCTGAGCCCCATTTCCTTTCTCTCCATTCCCGGCAACTCCTACCACGGCTCCTGGATCCTCTGGTGGGCACAAATCGGCATGCTCATCGCGATACCGCTGACCATCCGCTTCTTCCTGCCCATCTACAGCCGGCTTGAGATCGACACGGCTTATCACTACTTGGAAAAGCGGTTTGAAAGCAAGCGGCTGCGCATGCTCGGCGCAATCATGTTCATCCTCTTCCAGCTCGGGCGCATGTCCATCATCATGTACCTGCCGTCGCTCGCACTCGCACAACTCACGGGGATCGATGTCAATCTGCTCATCGTTGTCATGGGCGTCATTGCCATCATTTACTCCTACTCGGGCGGGCTAAAGGCCGTCCTCTATACCGATTTCATCCAAGGCACCGTGCTCATCGTCGGCATCGCACTCACGCTCATCGTCATGATCGGCAGCATAAACGGCGGCTTCGGCACCATTTGGGATACGCTGACGACAGGGCACAAGTTCTTGTTTGAAACCGAGCATTGGATCAGCCCCGACATCCTCTCGACGAGCGTCTTCATCGTATTCATCGGCGGCGGTCTCAGCACCTTTGCCTCCTACATCTCAAGCCAGGACATCGTCCAGCGCTTCACGACGACGACGGATGTCAAGCAGCTCAACAAAATGACGCTTGGCAATGGCGTGCTTTCCATCTTCTCCGCGACGGTATTCTTCTTGGTCGGCACGAGTCTCTTCGTGTTCTACGCACAGAACCCGGATCTTCTGATGACCGACCGCCGCGACCTCGTGCTCGCAGCTTACATCACCTACGAGCTTCCGACAGGGCTCACGGGCATCCTGCTCGCCGCACTCTTTGCCGCTGCGCAATCGACCCTCTCAACGGGCATCAACTCCGTTGCAACGAGCTGGGTGCTCGATATCCAGTCTGTCGCCGACCCCGAAATGCCCATGAAACGCCAAACGCGCATCGCGCAGTTCATCTCGCTCGGCGTCGGCATTCTCTCCATCGTCGTCGCCATCATCATGGCCGGCAGCAACATCCATTCCGCTTACGAATGGTTCAACAGCTTCATCGGGCTTGCGCTCGGCGCGCTCGCCGGCATGTTCGTCCTCGGCGCGTTCTGCCCCCGCGCCAACGCCAAGGGCGCTCTCGCAGGCTTCATCGTCTCGACAGCCGTCGTCATCTACCTGAAATACTTCGTTCCCTCTGTTTCGTTCTGGGCGTATACGTTCATCACGATCACGCTCTCCATCTTGGTCGGCAGCCTCGTCAGCCGGATGACGGAACCGAGCTACGAAGCTCCGAACGGCACGACCGTCTTTACCCCGCATCCCTGACCACAAGGAGGCCATCATGATTTACGGCAGTCTTTCCCATGAAAAAACATACTCTTTTCTTCCCAGGGAAGTACAGGAGGCGATCGACTTTGCGCGGACACATGACCTCAGCGCACTTCCAAAAGGGCGGAACGACATCGCAGGCGACGCGCTCTACGTCAACATCGCGCACTACACGACCGGCCCATCCGAGGAAAAGGGCTGGGAAGCGCACCGCGACTACCTCGATATCCACGTCCTCGCGGAAGGCTGCGAGCGCATCGACCTCGCCCCCATCGAACGCATGCAGACGGGCACGTATGAAAAAGACCGTGACTACGTCCCCGCGACCGGCGAGGCGACTGCCTCCGTCACCATGCACCCCGGCGACTTCCTCCTATGCTATCCAGAGGACGTCCACCGCCCAGGCGTCATGCTCGATGCTCCCGCACCGCTCAAGAAGGGAATTTTCAAGGTGCGCATCAGAGGATGAGGCCTCGCAGCCTGCCGTATGGCAAGCTGCGGAGAACGAGGAGGAATCGCTATGTATATCTGCATGGACATCGGCGGCACGGCCATCAAGTACGGCACGGCCGACGCAAACGGCGTGCTGATCACGCAGGACGCCATGCCGACGGAAGCGCTCTCGCATGGGGGACCCGGAATCGTCCAGAAAGTCTGCCATATTGTCGAGTCCCTGCGCGGCGATGCTGCAGAGGGTGTCGCCATTTCCACGGCAGGCATGGTGGACACGGCCTCTTGCACGATCACGTATGCACTTCCCTCCTCTATCCCAAACTACACGGGTACGAATTGGCGCACCGTCATAGAAGGACGATTCTCCCTGCCCTGCTCGGTCGAAAACGACGTCAACTGCGCCGCACTCGGCGAACTATGGAAGGGCGCGGGAAAAGGCGCAAAATCGCTCTTTGCCATAACGGTCGGCACGAGCATCGGCGGCTGTCTCATCGTAGACGGGCACGTCGTGCACGGCACGAGCGCAAGCGCGGGCGAAATCGCCTATATGCGCGTTCCGAGCGGGCGTCTCCACGAGAACTGCTCCGCAACGCGTCTCGTGAAAGACGTCGAACGGACAAAAGCCTTGCCGGAAGGCAGTCTCGACGGCAAGCAGGTATTCGCGCTCCTCGACGAAGGCGACGCATCCGCAAAGGACGCCGTCGAAGCGCTCATCGCGTCGCTCGCCGATGCCATCACAAATATTGTCTGCGTTGCAAATCCCGACTGCATCATTTTGGGCGGCGGGATCATGGCGCGCGAAGCCGTGCTTCGCCCATTGCTCGAAGCGAGACTTCGCGAGCGCCTCGTGCCGAGTGTCTACGGTGCAACAAAAGTTGCATTCGCCGCCACGCAGAACACCGCAGGAATGCTCGGCGCGCTCTATCACTTTCTCCAGGAGCATCGTGTCCATTCCTAGAGGCCCAGTCAAATGAGAATAACCGCAGTTTCACACCCCCTTGCAAACTCGCGGTTATTTTCATTTTTCTTTGCATTTCATGCTGATTTCTTTGCAAATTGCAAATCATTTCATTCTATGTTATGATTCGATTGTGCATTTTTCTTTTCGTTGTATCTTAAAAGGGAGGTCTTCCTATGGGCATCTTCTCGCAAGAAAGCAGCAATCATTCTTTCTTCGCCAAGGCCCAGCGATTCGGCAAGTCTTTCATGCTGCCGATTGCGGTCCTGCCGGCTGCCGGTCTTTTGCTCGGCATCGGCGGCGCGCTTTCAAACCCGAACTCCGTCAAGGCATATCCGTTTCTTGACATCGGTTGGCTGCAAAACGTTTTTGCCATCATGGCCTCGGCAGGCAATATCGTCTTTGCCAACCTCGCCATCCTCTTCGCCGTTGGCATTGCAGTCGGGCTTGCGCGTACGGACAAGGGAACGGCAGGACTTGCATCCGTGCTCGCGCTGCTCGTCATGAATGCGACGATCAACGCCCTGCTCATCATCACGGGCACGCTCGCCAAGGACAACCTTGCAGGCGTCGGCCAAGGCATGAGCCTCGGCATACAGACGCTCGAAACGGGCGTATTCGGCGGCGTCGTCGTCGGCCTCATGACGTATGCCCTGCACAAACGGTTCAACAAGATTGAGCTTCCGCCATTTCTCGGATTCTTCGGCGGCTCGCGCTTCGTGCCGATCATCTGCTCGTTTTCGGCCATCTTCCTCGGCTGCATCATGTTCCTCGTCTGGCCTCATGTTCAAAAGATCATCCTCGGCATGGGCGGCATTGTCGATTCGACCGGCTACATCGGCACACTGATTTACGGTTTCGTGCTCCGCATGCTCGGCCCTTTTGGCCTGCATCACATCTTCTATCTGCCATTTTGGACGACGGCGCTCGGCGGTTCGGAAGTCATCAACGGACAGCTCGTCGAGGGCACGCAGCGCATCTTCTTCGCCCAGCTCGCCGATCCCAGCACACAGCATTACTACATCGGCATTTCCCGCTTCATGTCCGGCCGTTTCATCACGATGATGTTCGGCCTGATCGGCGCATGCCTTGCCATGTACCATACGGCAAGACCGGAGAAGCGCAAGGTCGTCGGCGGCCTTCTGCTGTCGGCTGCGCTCACGTCTTTCATGACCGGCATCACCGAGCCGATCGAGTTCTCCTTCCTGTTCGTCGCCCCAGCTCTTTACGTCCTCCATGCCTTCTTTGACGGCTGCGCCTTCATGATTGCCCATATCCTGCAAATCACGGTTGGGCAGACGTTCTCCGGCGGCTGCATTGACCTCATCCTCTTCGGCGTCCTTCAGGGCGATGCCAAGACGAACTGGCTCTACATCCCCATGGTCGGCATTCCCTGGTTCTTCCTCTACTACTTCTCGTTCAAGTTTCTCATCCAAAAGTTCAACTTCAAAACGCTCGGCCGTGAGGACGACGAAGACGACATGTCAGATGCGGCAAGCGCGTCCGAAAAAGACGGTGCAGGATACCGCGCCGACCTTATTATCGAGGGGCTTGGCGGCAAGGACAACATCGTGGAGTTTGACTGCTGTGCGACGCGCCTGCGCGTGACCGTCAAGGATTCGGACAAAGTGAGCGAGCGGCTGCTGAAGGAATCGGGAAGCCGCGGCATTCTCTCGAGCGGAAACGGCATCCAAATCATCTATGGGCCGCAGGTCACCGTGATCAAGAACGAAGTGGAAGAACAACTGCATTTGGAATAGAGGGCTTACATTGAAAATACTGAGCCAACTTGACGCACCATCATTCCGCGTATCAAAGGGCGACAAGAAAATCATCGCCTGCATCAAAACCCATTTGCTCGACATCCCGCGCATGACCATTTCGGAAATCGCGCTCGCGAGCGGGACGGCAGAAGCGACATGCACGCGCTTTGTCCGCAAGCTCGGCTTTTCAAGCCTCGGCGATTTCAAGGCCGCCCTTGCGCGGGAAGGCGCAGAAATCGGTCGGTTCATCGGCCACGAGAACATCAAGAACGACGAGCCTGCAGGCGAGACGGCGCGCAAGCTGCTCGCATCGAATATGATCGCACTCGAAAAGACGCAGGACATCATTGAAGACGCCATGATCCAAAAGGCTGCTTCCCTGCTCATCCAAGCAAAGCGAATCGCACTCGTCGGTCTTGGCTATTCCGGCATCATTGCACAAGACTCGTACTTCAAGTTCATGCGCATCGGTCTCGACTGTGTCGCCCCGTGCGACAGCCATACCATGCGCATGATTGCCGCGATCCTCGAGCCGAATGACGTCATCTTCGCCATATCCCATTCGGGCGAGACGGAAGAGATCCTCCAGACCGTCGAAATCGGCCGCAAGCGCGATTTGCGCATCATCTCCCTCACGGAGAACCGCGCCTCGCGCCTGTATGCAGCTTCCGACGTCGGTCTTTCCTATATAGCGGGAGAAACGGCTTTGGAGACGGGCTCCGTCGCCGCAAAAATGGCACAGTTCTTCCTCATTGACCTCGTCTATACGCAGGTCGTAAAGATGCTGCCAAACGAAGCGATCGAAAAAAAAATCCGCACGACGGAAGCCGTGCGGCAATAAAGTTCCAACCATCCTTCAAGAGACTGCCTGCGACAGTCTCTTATTGTTTTGCCGGCATCAGGATGATCTGCACGGGCAGATTCGATGCGCCGGGCGGCGAAAACTCAAACCGCGGCGCGCTCGTGCTGTGATAGCTGCCGAGATCCGACATCTCCGCCGAAGCCTTGAGCCGATCGCGTCCGAGAAGGCGCAAGGCGCGGTCTGCGTCGCTGTCGGGCGGGATATCGTCGCCAAAGTAAGCGCGGCCGCCTGGCGTTTCAAGAAGGCGCGTCTTGCCCTGTCCGTAATGGACGCGCATGGCACCCGCATAAACGCCGCCGAGCGGCGTCAGGTAATACTGCGTCGCAACGCGGCCGACCGACGGGATCTCAAGACGGTAGAGCACGCCGTAGTTTCCGACATCCGTCACCGTGCTGCCATCCGTCGCGTCAATTCCCTTGCGGAACGTATCGCGATGGCTGTCGCCAATGGAAATGTAGACGACGCCGTCGCGCTCCGGATCGTACGGCTTGCTGCTGATCACGCGATCCATGCCCTTGAACGTGCCGCGCAGGCGCTGCTCATCCTTAGGCAGGACGCGGGCATGCGAAAGGAAGGAAAGCGGGTTTGCCCAGTCCGGATAGCAAATGACGGATGCCTTTACCGGCGCCGCCGCATGAAAATCATAGACGCCGTACACGAGCTGTCCGGGCATGAGAACAGCTTCGTCCATCTCCGCCTCCAAAAGCCGTTTGCCGTGTGCGGGAACCGTGATCACGTCGTTGCGCTTCGTTTGGAAATAGGCGATCTGTGTGTTTTTGCCCACTTCGAGGTAGTCGGTGCTCGCATCGCTCGTACCGCCGCGCGTGACCGTCACGGTGACGGGCGAAGCACTCGGATTCTGAAGCACGACGGCAACCTTCTTCACCGCCTCGGAATCGTTCAAGTGATAGTAGAGGACACGCGCATCCCCCACGACCGTGTCCTCATAGAGAATGCCGCTGTCCTTGACGTACTCGGGGCTGTCGGAAAAGAGCAGCGTTCCGCCCGTATCCTCGACATCGACTGCCCACTCGTGCATATTCCGCGTCGTCTGATTATAGTGGAGCGCGCCGTTCGATGCGGCATCGCCAGCCTTCTGCGCGAGCCGATCTGCCGTGAGATTTTTCGTTTCTCCCCCGCGCTCCATGGAGACGGAGTAAGACGGGTCGGAAGAGAGTATCGCGTGCACGCGCTCGACGATCGTCGAGCTGTCGCCTTCCTGCGCCGCCACCCTATGCCGCGCTGCTTCGCCTTTATGGCTTGCCCCAAACGCCACAAGCCCCGCTATGAGACAAGCACCCAATCCTTTCCAGCGTTTCATTTTTTCAAAACTTCCTCCTCATCTTCCATTAATTTATATTCCTATTATAGCATAGAAGATGAAAAGAAAAAGGAGACTTCATCGTCTCCTGTGGGCATGACAAAAAATGGCTCTCACTCACCGCGGCGCCCATGATAGAGGCACCAAGGCTCTTCGCTCATGTAGTCGCCATCGTGATAGTACGCGGCGCGCGCACGGCAGCCACCGCAGGCACCCTTGTAGCTGCATGTGCCGCAGCCTCCGCTGTAGTCGAGCGTGCGAAGCGTTTTGAGCACGTCGCTCTGCTCCCAAATCTCGTCAAACGGCGTCTCGCGCACGTCGCCGAGCTCCATATTGAGATAAGCGCAGGGCTGCACCTTGCCGCGTGGGCTGATGATGCAGTACGAAAGACCGGCAAGGCAGCCGCGATGGAATCGGCTTTTGTAGCCGAGCTGGTCGGTGATGCGCAGGAACTGCGGCGCGCACGTCGGCTTGAGCTCGATATCGACCTCCTGCTGCTTTTTCATGATGCGCGTGAGGACATCCTCGTACTGTTCGGCGCGCAGGCTCTCCTCTTCGATCGTCTCGGCGCGCCCCGTCGGCACGAGGAAGAAGAAGTGGTGCGCCTTCGCGCCGACCGAAACGGCGAAGTCCGTCATCGCCTCAAGCTCGCCTTGGTTCCAGTCCATGACCGTCGTATGGATCTGGAACGGAAGCCCTGCCTCCGTGCAGTTCTTCATGCCCTCGACTGCGCCCTCCCAGCCGCCGGGGAAGCTGCGGAACTTGTCGTGCTTTTCGGGGTCGAGCGAGTCGAGCGAAATCCCCATTGCGCGTGCGCCTGCGGACTTTAGGCCGCGAGCCATCTGCTTCGTGATGAGCGTGCCGTTCGTACCGAAGACAGGGATCAGCCCAAGCCCTGCCGCGTGTTCGACGAGCTCCAAGATATCGGGGCGCATGAGCGGCTCGCCGCCCGAAAAAATCATGATTTTGAAACCCGCCTTCGCGATCTCATCGAGGAGTTTCTTGCCTTCTGCCGTACTCAGCTCCTCCTCCGCCCTGCATCCTGCGTCGCGATAGCAGTGTGCACAGTACATATTGCAGGCATTCGTCGTATTCCAAGATATAATCTTCATGATGCTCTCCGTATCCATCATCACAGTTTGGCTTTGCTGCCCGATCCATCCCAAGCGACGGGCGACGCTCACTCGCCCACAGCGTGCGCCTTGTCCTGCGCGATTTCCTCATCCGTGAGGTAGCAGCTCGGATCGGACGCCCAAAAATCGCCCGTCCGTGCCTCGGCGCGCGTGCGGAAGTTGCCGTTGCAGTTCGCGAGGAAGCGGCACGTCGCACAGCGTCCTTTGAGAAGCGGCTTGCGATTCTTGAGTCCCTTCATGATGGGATTCGATACATCCGACCAAATATCGCCGAACCTGCGTTCGCGTACATTGCCGAACGTGTGATGCTGCGTGAACTGATCGGGATGGACGTAGCCCTGCGGGTCGACTTCGCCGAACGCGATGCCCGAACGGTTGCCGCCGTTCATCGAGATGAATTTCTCGATCTGCTTCGCTCTCCTGTAATCGCCTGCCTCCAGTGCTTTCAGGTAAAGGTACGGCCCGTCGCAGTGGTTGTCAACCGTCAGAATCTCCTTTTCGAGCCCGCGTGCCTCAAAGTCCTTCGTGCGGCGGATGATCGTGTCCATCGCGCGGCGCGACTCCGCTGCCGTCACATCCTGATTCATCATCTTCTCACCGCGTCCGCTGTAGACGAGGTGGTAGAAGCAGACGCGGTTGATGTTCTCCGCCTCGATAAAGTCGAAGATCTTGTCGAGCTCTGCGATATTGTGATGGTTGATCGTGAAGCGGAGACCGACGCGCTGACCGACTGCAACACAGTTTTGAATGCCCTGCATCGCCTTCTCGTACGCGCCCTCGACGCCGCGGAATTTGTCGTTGACGTCTTGAAGCCCATCGAGCGAAATGCCGACATAGCCGACGCCGATGTCCTTGATCTTCTGCGCGACCTCGCGCGTGATGAGCGTGCCGTTCGTCGAGAGTGTCGGACGTACGCCCTTTTCCTGCGCGTAAGCCGCAAGCGCAAAGAAATCGGGACGAATGAGCGGCTCCCCGCCCGAAAAGAGCAGCACGGGCACATGGAAGTCCGCGAGATCGTCGATAAACTTCTTCGCTTCCTCCGTCGTGAGCTCGTCCTTGTACTTCTGCGCATCCGATCCCATGTAACAATGCATGCATTTCAGATTGCACGTCTTCGTCGAATTCCAAACGACGACTGGGCCAACGCCCTCGCTTGCACCATTGCGCATCGTATGCGCGCTCTTCGTGTAGCGCAGCTTATCCCCGTAATACTCACGAGCGAATAAAAGTTTTGTAACACTGATCATTCTTCTTTTGCTCCTAAAAACAATGCCCTAGGCGCGTTCCTTGCACACGCCTTATTTTGCTCGGATCCCATCGAGCAGGATGCGCGTCTTGAGCGCGACATTTTCCCGAAACGAAAACGTGAGCTTGCTGAATGCCGCCGCTTGATAGAGCGAGTGGAACATCTCCGCGAGAAGATCGACGGGCACGTCGCATCGGAACTCGCCTGTCTCCTGCCCTTGACGCAAAATCTGTCCAAAGATCGACTTGAATCCAGGCGTCTCGAGCTGGCGCGACGGTGCGATGCCTTCCGGCATGGCGCTGTGCTCCGAGCCGGAAAGGAAAAGCGGCAGCACGAAGCGGTTCTCGTCGAGGAAGCGCGCCGTCATGCTGCAGACCGTCGTCAAAAGCTCCGACGCCGTGCTCCCCTTCGTGCGCAGCGCATCGATCTCCACACGGGCCTCCTGCACGAGCTGCCCGAGCAGGCACATCAAGATCTCTTCCTTCGACTCGAAGTAATTGTAGAACGTGCCGATGCCGAGATCCGCCGCATTCATGATATCGGCTACCGACGTCTCGCGAAACCCCTTTTCGGAAAATGCCCGCGCCGCCGCATCCAATATAGCCTTGCGCGAAAGCAACTTTTTGCGCTCCCTTCGCCCCATCTTCTCTTCCAACAAGCATCATCCTCCCACGCACTGGCTCTCTTCGTTTTATTATAAATGAATCTGCTTCATTTTGGAAGAGGAATCGCAATATTTTCATATTTGAGAGTATTTTTCAATGCCTTGCAAAACCAGCGGGGAGAACCCCACCGGGCAGCTGAGCAGCGTGGACTTCCCGACGCCGTTGCGGCCGAGGAGCGCCAGCACCTCGCCGCCCTTGATGGAAAACGAAATATGACGGAAGATGAACGGCGCATCCGACCGATAGCGGAACGAGCCGTCCTCCGGCCAAAGCATGGCGCGGTCCATCAGAAAAACCTCCTCTGCTGATAGAGAATCCAGGCAAAGAACGGCGTCCCGACGAACCCGCAGAGGATCCCGAGCGGAATCTCCACCGCCGTCAGCGTGCGCGCCAAGAGATCCGCCAGCATCAAAAAGGATACGGCAAGCGCGACGCCGACGAGAATGTCCCCGAGCACGCGTGGCAGGCGGATCTCCATCACGACATTGTACATCGAGGCATCCCACATAATCGGCACTTCCAGAAAACGCGAGCCGAGAATCGCCGCCACTTCATCCGGCGGAACATAAAACCGCCCGCTCGCGAGTGACAAGATGAAAAACAGCACGGCGAGAACAATCCCCGCTGCCAACATGCGCGCATACCGCCCCATACCGTCAATCCCTTCTTAAAAATTCCCCCAAAAAAGTCCTCCCGGAAAATTCCGGGAGGACAACTTTCGCGCGCGAAAAAGAGACGCATCTTTCCTGCCGGTTTTCCTTTGCAGTGCAGAGCAACGCCTGCGGGCAGGGAGATCCGTTTCCAGTGCCTCCCCCGCGGCTCGTGGAAATCCCACGGCCAGACCGGCACACCATAGCAAGCCCACAGGTGCGACGGCTCGAAAAACATAAGAACGATATATATTTTTTCCGTATAGCATGAGAGGATAACTAAGGCAAGCCTATTGCCCAAAAAGACGCCGGGCAAAACACTTGGCAGGCGTCCATTCCATGACGAAAAAATGGTGCGATTGGTGCGATTCGAACGCACGACCT
>ERZ772945.208-NODE-208-length-49168-cov-13.690428_pt1 | contig 49168 bp, 36 predicted proteins | sample MGYA00511681_ERZ772945 | MGnify/ENA primary metagenome ERZ772945 (study PRJEB29015, sample SAMEA2737943) | human oral metagenome | biome: human oral; feature: human-associated habitat; material: dental | place: China | collected 2143 ...
CGTTGTCACCGACGTAGCCCAGCGAACCATCACTGTAGTCGCGACAGCCCGAAGCAGGGAAGTAGATAGTAGCAGTCTTACTGCTGTTTGTCCAGAAATTATGACCGAAGTTATTTTGGAAAGTCTGCGAATTGTCTGTACCATCAACATTCATCGTGCCAACGTTCTGGCCATCAGCCGTAAAACCTGTGAACGCATTATTAGCAGGCATCTTGAAACCGACAGGACAAGGATCGTAAACAGTCTTGACGACAGGATTGTCGTTACCAACATTATAGCCACCAGTAACTGTGTTATCGGCTGACCAAAGATTGTAATAAGAATAACCCGTTGGAGGAGTATTAGACCACGAACCACCCCACGTATAGAAACTGCCAGGATTCTGAATACCATTCTGGATAGACATGTTATTACCTGCATTCTCCGTGAAATGGCTACCTGCAGCTAACTTAGATGCATCTACACCAGGGAAGGCATCCTTACGACCAAACTGATAAAGGGTGGTAGCACCCTTCTTTACGCTAAAAGGATTCTGGGTAATATTGATGACGGCTTCCTGTTTTGTGCCGTTGTTTGCAACGGTCTGTTCGACCTTTACCTTCACTGTACGAGCACTAGAATAAGTAGTACCACTCCACTGAGTTGGCTTCCAACCCAAGGTCTCCTTGGTGAAGTTATAGACCTTACCTTGATGGTTAGTAACAGGAATCTTATCGAGCGCATCCTTAGGCGCAAACCACAAATGCCATGACCAGACAGTAGTGCCGTTTTTCTTTACGGCAACAACGGCATTGCCACTTTGAATATCGCTCTGTTTTACTTCGAAGTCGAGGAAGGCATTACCACTTGCATCATGTGAGATTGGGGTAGAAGAGAGATGAACGAGGTTGTCAGCATCTGCCCAGACTACTTCAGCACCATCGACACCACTATTGGCACCGCTGTTGGTCTTCTCGATCCAAGGGTCAGTGATGTTAGCACCTGCATGATCCTTAAAATTACGCAAAACATATGGCTCGCTAGGAGTACCCGTAGGCGCATGACTAATATAAGCATTCGAATTAGTAGCCCCATTCTCAATGGCATTACCATAAACGAGTGGGATGCGATAATGACCAGGAGCAGAGATAACATAACAGTTAGCTGTGCTACGACTTACGCTACCGCCCTTAGTAGAAAGGTCGTAAGGAGCAGAAGCAGAACCTAAGGCGGTTGCCTCCTTGAGTTCCTTGTTACGCTTAGCGAGGAAATCGGTAATGTCTTTTGTCAATGTGGCTGTACCCTGGTCGGCAGCAGTACCGCCATCGCCCTGAGTCTTGCTAAGGCTGGTCAACCAAGCGGGCTTCTCTGCCATAGAGAAGGTACCATCGCCGTTGGCATCGTAACCAACGACCTTCCATGCCACCGCCTGCTGAACGTGTGTGACAGGGTCTTCACGGAAACTCTTAATGCCGTAAGCCTGTGAGGTGGTCTCATCATACTTGGCAGCACGTGAAGGGTTAGTACCCTCAATCGTGTAAGTCCAAGTAGAGTTCGTCTGGCTTAGCTTGTAAGTACGAGTGGTTCCGGCTTTCCATTCACCCTTCAATGGTACGGTGATCGTTGTACCGTCGGTACAGTGAACGTAAGCAGTGACAAGACCTGTGAGCTGCTGCGGAATCATATAGAACGTGTAGTTATCGCCATCATTACCCATGATAGTGACGTTAGGGTTGGAACTGGTGCTCACGCTGACACCAGAGAGGACAGCGTTACCACGCATGCTATAGCCTGTGTGATCCCATGCAGCACCAGTGCCATCGAATTGCTTTGAGAGCTTGTACTTGCTCTTGAGCAATACGTTTCGCAATTCCACCTTGTCGATGGTCTTGTTCCAAGAGAGGTTTTGACCTACAGCAAAGCGAATACCCGTAAGGGCGTGGCGGAAGTCAAGGCTGGTGATAGGCTGTACGTTCTTTGTGGCGTACTGTACGTCACCAGAGCAAGCGGTCATTAGGTCGACCTCCTTCTTTACATCAGTATCGACCTCAAACTCTACGCTAGGGCTACCGCTGGCAGCAGTGTTGTTGATGGTCATCTTTGAGTAGCTCTCTGTGTTAGGAGAGACGGCAAAGAAGCGACCGAAAGGCTGCGCTGGATTCCAATAAATAGGTGAATAGAGTTCACCATTACTCTTGGTTTTCTTAGCATGGAACCACTCTGGATTAGTAAGGATGGTTGATGCCGAGGTGCCACGAATACCAGAGGCGGAGAAGTCACCAAGGGTAGAGGTCTTGATGATGTTAGCACGTGTGTGGGCATCTGCCTTAACAGGATTGACACCCTCGACAGTGGTTTCTATCAAGCACACATCAATGTTGCGATTGCTATGTGCTGTGAGCTTACCGCCGGCGAGGTCACTGCTACCCAAGCCGGGAGTGATGGCACCACGTGTCATCGCACCACGAGAGATAGCACCCTCCTGCACATCGTTTACACTAAAACGGACAACGGCACCATTGCCGTTCGTACCGCCGTTATCCAAATCGTCGTCGGCACAAGATACGGCCGTCAACGCTGCGCCGCTGGCTAAGAGTGCCGAGCAGGCGTAAAAGAATAGTTTGTTCATTAATTAATAAAAGAAAAAAGCCTCATCTCCAACCGGCCTCACCCCCAACCCCTCTCCGAGTGGAGAGGGGAGTAGATAGTTTGTTAACCCTAGAGGTTAGATCGTCATAAGATAAGACTATAGGAATGAGGAATTAATACTGTTTGTTTGGATTCTTGGACAAGCAACTTGTTAACTCGTAAACTCGTCTACATGCCTACTTGTCAAGCAACTTGTTTACTCGTCAACTCGTTTACTTGTCAACTTGTAAACTCGTTAACCTTCGAGATTATCATCATCGCCACCATCTTCTTCGGTTGGGTCAATGACTTTGATGCCACCAGGAGGAGTTCCGCCGCCACCGGGACGAACGAGAGGACTACCGGCAAGGAGGCTACCCTCGGATGCCACACTGAAGACATCGATTGTTGGACGAACATAAAGTTGTCGCACGGTCTTTCTAATTTTTTTCATAAGCTTAATAACTAGTTAATTTATAAATATGTCAGTTCACTCAAATTACGTAATGGGGAATTAGGTAACCACATTGACTTGCAAAGGCAAGGACACAAACGGCACCTTGCCCATACTTGTCAACATGGTTCCAATCAGAGTATATGAGAAAAAACTATTAATTAGACAAAAACAACAAACGACAAAGGGAACTATCAGTAAGTCCTTTGTCGATACGCTATAACGTGCCACGCATTGCGTAATCACGTAAACCGTTAATAAAGAGGAAGTTATAGTACTATGAGAGAGAGAGAGAGAGAGAGAGAGAGAGAGAGAGAGAGTACACAATTATTTGGAATATCCAAATAATTTAACATCTTTTCTTTATTTTCTTTCTTCAGCACCTCTATAGCCTTGTTCGCATTGCAAGCAACAGGCACAACAACACGACTTACACCTTTATTATATAAGGCGCAAGCATTAGTGGTTGAAATAAGCTGATTTGTTACTCTCATTATGCGTTATTGCAAGTTAATCTTCGTTTAACTGGGCGCAAAGGTAAAAAGAATAAATTAACTAGGCAAATAAAAACAAAAGAAAAAAGCCTCACCCCCGACCCCTCTACAGCCTCACCCCCAACCCCTCTCCGAATGGAGAGGGGAGTAAATAGTACTGTTTGCAGGGGATTTGCTGGCTAATGGATAGGGTGTTTATAAAGTGTTTACTATATATAATAAAGGTGGAGTCAAAGGATATGTCATTAAAAGAATATGTCTCTCTCATTCTGTCTAAAGAATATGTTACTATCTCTTTCACGTTCCTTTGTTACTTTGTCTTAAAGAATATGTCCCCTTACTCTGTCTAAAGTAATATAGTTGAAAGGGGCTCCTGTTCCTTTTATCTACTTAGAAACCACCAGGACCGCCCATTGCTCCACCACCTGGAGGAGGTAGTGGCATATTTGAATTAGGGCGTCCGAAACCACGATCCTTAGGCTTTGGAGCATTCTTACCTCCAAATAGATTCAATCGATAAGTAGCACGGAACATGATGTAACTATTTATACTATTATATTCCGTGTCGGTTCTGTTTACAGCATTGATAGTGCGCGAGAGGTTACTTTGTTGATGTAAAATATCATAGAACTGTAAGCTCAATGTCAAAACATTACCCGCTAACAAACTCTGAGAAAGCTGTGCATTCCACAACAACTCATTCGTGTTTAGTGCCGCATCATTATATCCTCGACGGCTATTCTGATGTAAATCAGTAGATAAACTCATGTTCCAAGGCAAAGAGAAGATAAGACTTCCACCGTAAGAGAATTGCCATGTACTCAAGTTATTGAGACTTTGGAGATTGTTCTTAGAGTGTGTGTAATCAACCGAACCATCCAATGCTAGTTCTAACCAAGAAGTGCGATAACTAGCTGATAAGCGTTCGCCAAGTGTCAGAGACTTAGTGATATTCTTCTCAACGGCACTTGTTGCATTCTGTTGTAAATAACTAGCGTAACGATTGAAACTGCTTCGTGTGAACGTATTAACATTCCATACACCTGCAGAATCAATACTTGTATTAAACATCACAGCTGCATTTGCATCCCAATTACCATTCACATTGACTGGTTGTACTGTACGAGCTCCAGTCGTTCCATCATACGTAACACTGTTTCCAATGGCGTTACGTGTAGTAGAGAAGTCCGCAAAAGTCATCACTGACTGCGCATGTTTTTGCCTAAAGGCATTGTAGAACAAGCGGAACTTATTAGTGAAGGCTGGCTTCAAATTAGGGTTACCTTTCGATATATTCTGTGGATCGGTATTATCGACAATATCAAGTAACTGCGTCATAGATGGTTGCGAGACCGTACCATTATAATTGATACGCAGGTTGCTTTGCTCATTGAATTTATAGCGGAAATCGAATGTTGGACTCCAGTTCACCACTGATCGTTTGTTATCCACATGCACACCAAGATAATCCTGCATATAGGTGGAATGTTGTGGTTGTAACTTCATTCCGACATTCATTTTCCACTTTGTATGTAACATTCGCAACATCACTTGCATATCGTGAGTATAGGTTCGATACTCTGAATAACGGCTTAAATTAGAATCTAAATAACTTGCCAAAGGATTCGTCAATAAACCTAGATAATTATCCCATGATCGATAAGCTGGCTTCAAACTACCGAATGTTCCAGATGGTAATGAGGAGAAATCATAAGTATCACGATCGCTCTTTGAGAAGCCATATTTGAATTGGTAACTGAATTGTAAGTATGTCTTCCGTGCAAGTGGTTCGCTATAAGTAGCCTGCAAAGCGTAATCCCAGCTCTTTGTTGGCATGAGGTTATAACGATAAGCACGATAGGTTTTATAATTCCCCAACGCATCTCTCAGCTGAAAGTATTGTAAGTCTTGTGTAGAGAAAGTCTTCGAATCTGCATCACTATAATCGCCATCCACACGCAGGGTAACGTTTCGTCCGTTCTGACTCAAGCGACGATTCACTTGGAGCATAGCTCCCAAAGCATTGTTATCACCATAAGAAATGGTTGTATTATACTGATTGTTCACCATTACACCTTGTGCTTCTAGCTGTACAATAGCTGTTGCCGACAATGGATCATCCACACTTTCGTATGGGTCGGTATTGTAAGCTGCCGACTTACTAACAACCTGCCCATCACTCTTTGATAGTCGGATATTAGGTCGGAACATGATATTCCACATAGAGTCAGGTTTCCACTCCAAACGGAAACGACCATCCCAAGAGTTCTCACGAGTATATTCCTGCGAGCGACGATTGGCGTATGAACCTTGTGACGCAACGAAGTTCTCTATTGATACACGGGTATTCAAGTCACCATCAGAATGATTCCAACGAACACTACCATCCCATTGTAAGGTTTTACCATTATCATAGTTCATATTCAAACCAACCATCTTTGTAGCATTCAATCCTTGACGTATGCCACCCCATCCGCCACGAGGACCACCACCAAAGCCCATATCGTTGACATTATTAGCAGACAAGAAGCCCATCATTCGGAACTTATCATTGAAATAAGCAGCCATTGCCTTCTCCGAATAACGATGCTTGGTTCCTATTCCAAGGTCAATGTTTGAGAAAAAACCTTTGTTCATTCCAGCCTTAACACCAAAGTCCAGTACAGTCGATTCGTTGCCATCATCAATACCCGTCACACGACTCAAATCACTCTTCTGGTAGTATGCTTTAATCTTATCTATTATAGAGGTAGGGAGGTTCTTGAGTGCTGTTTTAGTATCACCAGTCATGAACTCCTTACCATTAATGAGTATTTTCTTGACCTCTTTACCATTAATCTTTATCGTACCATCGTCCGACACCTCGGCTCCTGGTAGCTTTTTTACCAAGGCTTCAATAGTCGATCCCTCTGCAACACGGAATGCCGATGCATTGTATTGAAAGGTATCTGCCTTCACAACGACCTTTGGTGCACTTGCAACAACCTTAACTTCTTTCAACGTGTGCGTATCCACTTGAAAATCGAGTTGCCCTATAGCAACATCTTGATCATTTGCAATCGTAACATTCTGAAAGATTGTTTTATAACCAACATAGGATGCTTTCAGAATAAACCTGCCATTCGTTGGAGCTGTCACTTTGAAATTACCACCTTCATCGGAGGTAGCTCCAACAACATAGGTGCTATCCATCTTCAATAGCTGGACAACTGCAAAAGGAACTTTCTCTTTCACTTCTCCATCAAAAAGAGAACCTGTTATCGTTCTATTCTGTGCAAGTAGTGTGATGCTACTAAACGACAAGAATACAAACAAGAATAATCTTTTTACCATAAAACTATTTCATTAACTGATTTATATGATGGTTAAACATATAAGAAGTTTAACTTTAATCTTCACTTTTAACAGCTTATATAAGACGTTTACAATTATTTTTTGTAACATTGCAGTTGATAGTTAATTTAACCAATAACAATTAAATGCGATACAACTAAACATAAAGGAGTATGGGACATAAAGTATTCGTCACAGGTATATTAATTTCATTTGCCTTATCTTCATGTAATAACACAACGAAGAAAGTGGATAACGACTCCACAAATGATAGTGCTGCTTCTATCGTCTTGGTTGATAAGAGTGCTCCCGAAAAAGTAATAGCACAACCTGACCGATTTGTTACTTACAAGAAAACGAAACGTTACCAACTAAATACCGATTGGGGAGACGATGAAGAACACAACGACCCGAACTATAATGTGGGACACAAGAGCCTTGATCTGCAATGGCCAGTCTACCTCAATGGCGTCACACAATTACCTATCTTACAAGACCATCTTATGATTCTCATATTCGGTAAATCATGCCCTGATATACAATCGGCTATGGCTGAATATTGGGGGCTGGGAATATCAGATGAGTGCGGTCCATACGATCCAGGAGAGGAAATTACATTAAAGAGTGTGAAGAGTAATAATCCGAACTTCGTCCAGTTCATATTGAAGCGCATGATTAGCTTGGGTGGAGGAACAGGTGCTTCTGTGTCGTTCACAACCCAAGGTATCACCTATGACAAGCGTGTACAAAAGATACTTCGAAAGAAAGACATTCTTAAAAACCCACATAGTCTCCAGCTCGTACAAGTTCTAAATAAAGAAATAAAGAGGATTATGAAGGCTCAAAATGAGGAATACAACCTACTCTCCAAGATGCCTGATAAAATCATTGTTGGCGATAAGGGACTAACTTTCGTATGCCCTGATTGTATACAATTTACTTATCAAGGAGACGAGATAGAGGTGTTCGTACCTTACTTCCGAATAGCAAACTTCCTCACAAATGACTTCAAGCAATCTATCAATATGCAATAACTTGCACAGATAGGACAAGTTTTTATACGGATTGGAAGTAAAGAGATAGCTTATGAAACAGCATGTCATCATATCAAGACATCTCAAGATAGAATTGGCAAAAGCCATTGCTGAATGTGAACATGATAGAATCTTTGTTCTCGTAGATGAGACTACTAACAAACTCTGTTGGACTCTTGTTAAGGATTATTTATGTCTGAAAGATGCTCAAACAATTGTTATTGGTGCAACTGACAGACGTAAGAATCTTGACACACTCATCCATGTATGGGAATCATTACAGCAAGGGAAAGCCACACGGCACAGTCTGCTCATCAACCTTGGAGGTGGTATGGTGACCGACTTAGGTGGCTTTGCTGCTTCAACCTACAAACGGGGAATCAACTTCATCAATGTTCCAACAACCTTACTTGCCATGGTGGATGCAAGTGTTGGAGGTAAAACGGGTATCAACTTTGGTGGGTTAAAGAACGAGATTGGAGTTTTTAATGATGCTGAATTTGTATTGCTTGATACCAATTGGCTCCGAACACTTGATGAAGAAAATATCCGCAGCGGTTATGCAGAGATGCTCAAACACGGTTTGATAGCTGATGAAACGATGTGGGCAGAACTCATCAACTTCAATCTAACGCAACCTGACCTCCATCAACTAACCTCTATGCTGGATAAGAGTGTACGCATTAAGGAACGTATCGTTGCTGAAGACCCACACGAAAAGGGTATTCGTAAAGCCTTAAACCTCGGTCACACCTTTGGACATGCGTTCGAGTCATGGGCAATGAAGCGCCAACCCGTCTTACATGGTTACGCTGTCGCCTTTGGACTGATTGCTGAGCTATATCTTGCAACGACACAAACAGACTTCCCCACAGAGCGCATGCGCCAAACAGTAAACTTCATTCGAGCGTATTATGGAAGTCTTCCTATCACCTGCAACGACTATCCTGAGCTTATAGAACTCATGCACCACGATAAAAAGAATCGCGGTAATGAAATCAATGTGACGCTCCTTGGTGGTATCGGAGACATCCGCATCGATCAGACCATCACGGAGGAAGACATTAAGGAAGCACTCGACTTTTTCCGTGAAGGGTAGACTTATGTTCGTAAGTCCTGCTTATGAAAGGTATTTTTTAACCATCTTAGTAATACAAAACCAATTCATTTATATTACATAAAACCCCTAATTAAGTTTGAAATTCATTTGCTGTCAGTTTTAACATTTACACTATATCATTGATTACTAATGCCTTATATACTATGAAAAGATGACAGGAATGACAGCAAAAATGATTTCCTTCAATTTTACCAATAGTACGATACCATCTTTACCACAATGCTATACGCCCTATTCCTTGCGCTGTATACGTGAAGAATAGGGTTTCTTTGTGCTCTTTCTCATAAGTAATGATTTTATATTAAACTCATACTCATCACGCAAAACAGTTCCTTGCTTGCCCAAAACAATGTCAAGCATTTCCTCATGTGTATGCAAATGCATTTGTACCATATATTGATTATCCGCTACAAAGATAACAAATAGTTCTTATATATATCATATTGTCCCTCCTTTTTAAATGATACCAAGCCCCTCCCCCACTAATTCCTCACATCTAAAATACTATAAACAAGAATACTACTATCTGATTATTTACAATCAAGGGAACTTCCACTTGATAGTAAACATGTTCCCTTCTGTCGCCAAATATCATTTTTTCTTTGTATCTTTGCAGCCCAAGTACAACAGCTAAAAGGTAAACATGTTCCCTTTTGTCGCCGTTGTCTCATACACAAAGACATTATGGAAGAGAAGAAGATAATTAACGGGCTTAATGATCAAGAGGTGTTAGCAAGTAGGCAGAAGTACGGTGAGAACCTCCTCACACCACCAGCGAAAGAGCCTATGTGGAAGCGTTTTATAACGAAATTTGAGGATCCTCTGATTATCATTCTACTTGTTGCTGGCATTCTCTCTATCGCTATCTCTTTCTATGAATACTATGGTTTGCATGAAGGAACAGAGGTGTTTTTCGAGCCAGTAGGCATTTTTATCGCCATACTATTGGCTACTGGCATGGCATTCTTCTTCGAGGAGAAAGCGAACAAAGCCTTTTCTGTTCTCAACCAAGTCAATGATGATGAACCTGTGGAGGTCATTCGCAATGGTAATACCACCCAAATAACAAAGCGAGAGGTTGTGGTTGGCGATATTGTCAGGCTCAACACGGGTTCTGAAGTGCCTGCTGATGGATCGTTACTACAAGCTATCTCTCTCAACATAGACGAGTCTTCTCTCACAGGAGAGCCTATCTGCCATAAGAGTACACATGAAACTGATTTCGATAAAGACGCAACTTTCCCAACAAACTATGTCCTTCGTGGAACAAAGGTGATGGAAGGTCATGGTTTATTCCGTGTTGAGAAGATTGGAGATAACACCGAAAATGGTAAGGTTTTCGTAGCTTCTCAGATCGACAACAGCGTTAAGACACCTCTTACCGAGCAATTAGAACGATTGGGCAAACTTATTACTTGGGCTAGCTACACCATTGCTGCCCTCATTCTCATTGCCCGCATTATCATGTTCTTCTCGAACTTCTCCTTCGAATGGGTGCGTTTCCTGCAATATCTCCTAGACTCAATAATGATCTGCGTGACGCTTATCGTCGTTGCTGTTCCCGAAGGATTGCCTATGGCGGTAACGCTTTCTTTGGCTTATTCAATGCGTCGCATGCTAAAAACAAATAATCTTGTGCGCAAGATGCACGCTTGCGAAACTATGGGGGCAACGACTGTCATTTGTACAGATAAGACCGGAACGCTAACGCAGAATCAAATGCGTGTGAGTGAAATGGCTATTGACAGGGAGACTGAAGAGCACAAGGCGTTAGCAAGAGAGGCTATTGCTGTGAACTCAACAGCATCTCTCGATTTCTCTGACGATCATCATCCAACTGCCTTAGGCAACCCAACAGAAGGCGCACTCCTACTTTGGTTAAATGATCAGGGCTATGATTATCGTCAGTTGCGCACAGAGGCTGAGGTTATAGACGAACTTCCTTTCTCAACAGAACGCAAGTGCATGGGAACTTTGGTGCGCTCAGCTCAACTTCCAGGGAAGACCATCTTATATATAAAAGGTGCAACCGACATCATCCGTAATTATTGTTCTTCTATCATGGGGAATCGTTCGTGGGATGAAATTAGCAACCAGTTGTTAACCTGGCAGAACCAAGCTATGCGCACATTGGGCTTCGCCTGTATGCTCATCGACGATGAGAACTTACACGAAGGGGTAATTCCAACCCTCCTCGACACCATCAAACAAACAGGGAAAGGATTAACTTTCCAAGGTATCGTAGCCATATCCGACCCTGTTCGCAAAGAGGTTCCGGCTGCTGTTCGGGAATGTCTTGATGCTGGTATAGACGTTAAGATTGTCACAGGCGATACCCCGGGAACAGCAAAAGAGATAGGTCGACAGGTGGGACTATGGACTGAGAAGGATTGTGATAACTGTGTGATAACAGGTCCGGAGTTTGAAGCTCTAAGCGACGAAGAACTTTCTAAACGTGTAAACAGTCTAAAGATCATAGCCCGCGCACGCCCAATGGATAAGAAGCGATTGGTTGAAGCCTTGCAAGCCCAGCATCAAGTCGTAGCTGTTACGGGCGATGGAACAAACGATGCACCAGCTCTCAAAGCTGCACACGTGGGTTTATCAATGGGCGATGGGACGAATGTTGCGAAAGAAGCATCCGATATCACCATCATTGATAACTCCTTCCGTTCTATCGGTCGTGCGGTAATGTGGGGGCGATCACTCTATCAGAACATTCAGAGATTCATCCTTTTTCAGATGACAGTAAACGTTGCTGCCTGCCTTATCGTTCTAGCAGGAGCACTGATGGGAACGCAGAGTCCACTGACAGTAACTCAAATGTTATGGGTCAATCTCATTATGGACACCTTCGCAGCTATGGCTCTCGCATCCCTTCCACCATCGAAAGACGTCATGCGTGACAAGCCTCGCAACCGCAAGTCCTTCATTATTAATCCAGCAATGACAAGGCTCATTATCGGTGTTGGATGTTTATTCTTTGTAATCCTACTCACGTTGCTTTATATGCTGGAACATGCTCCTATTCAATCAATGACCGACTTCCTTACATGGCAAAATACGGGACATCATGAACTAACGAACCATGAGTTGAGCATCTTCTTCACACTCTTTGTGATGATACAGTTCTGGAACATGTTTAATGCGCGAGCCTTTGCAACAGGACGCAGTGCCTTCCACTTGAAAGGTTGTAAGGGTTTTGGTGTTATTGCCTTGTTGATATTTGTGGGGCAGATTATCATCGTGCAGTGCGGTGGAAGGATGTTCAACGTCTCTCCTCTCAGCCTTTCTGATTGGTTGATTATCGTCACTTCAACCTCTGTCGTTCTATGGATTGGAGAGTTATTCCGCCTCTTCAACAAACGAAACAAGCAATAGTCACAAATCAAGGAGAATACCAACTAATAAACAGAAGAGCCTTTCTTTCATACAAAGAGAGGCTCTTCTTGCTGTGAAGAAAGGCTTTCTTCACAATGAAAAGGGCGTCTCTTTGATTGGAGAAAAGACTCTCTTACAAGAGAAAGAACATCTCATAATTATGAAAAAGACATCCAGCAACTTGATTTTCATTATATTTTCACTATCTTTGCAAAATACTATTTATCGATAAACACATGGTCAGAAAAAGAAAAAACAAGCTAAGAGACGTATGGGAGTTCTTAGTGATTGCTTTTGCAATGTTGCTTGGTAGTTTTGGATGGTGCGCCTTCCTCTTACCTCACAAGATTACAATTGGTGGTATAGCAGGTATTTCCTCTGTTATTCAATGGGGATTAGATATTCCCGTTCAATATACCTACTTAGCAATTAATGGCATTCTTCTCTTCGTTGCTTTGAGGATTCTTGGGTGGAAGTTCTGCATTAGAACCATCTTTGCAGTGCTTAGCTTCGCATTCTTCACATCGCTTTTTAGACAGGTATTCGCGGGTCATGCACTCTTTGCCGACCAGCCCTTCCTTGCCTGTGTAGTAGGAGGTGTACTATTAGGAGCTGGTGTTGCCATCGCATTACAGTACAATGCAAGCTCTGGCGGATCGGATGTTATCGCCGCAATGATACATAAGTACCGTGACATCTCACTAGGTCGTGTCATCTTAGCATGCGACCTTTGCATTATTAGCTCAAGTTACCTCGTATTGAATAATTGGGAGAAAGTGATCTATGGATACATCGTTCTCTTTGTCATGACATACGTTGTTGATTACATGATCAACGGTATGCGAGGTTCCGTTCAGTTCTTTGTTATATCGGAGCATTGGGCAGAGATTGGTACAGCCATCAATAATGACGTGCCACGCGGATGTACTATCATCAATGCACAAGGGTTCTATACGGGTAAGGACTTGAAGATGCTCTTCGTCATAGCAAGGCGTTCGGAAGCACGCGCCATCTACCAACTCATTGATGAAATAGACCCCAACGCATTCGTTTCGCAAGGAGCTGTTAATGGTGTATATGGCGTTGGCTTTGATCGTATGAAGGTATCGCATCGCAAGAAGATAACCGAAGAACAGGTAAAAGCCTGACGTTTTTTTAGATAGGAAAGGATTATAGAATGGATATTCAGGAGATAAAAGATAAACGCATCGCAGTGCTTCTCTCTGGCGGTGTAGATAGCTCGGTCGTCGTGTATGAGTTTGCTCGACTGGGCTTACACCCCGATTGTTTCTATATTAAGATAGGACCAGAAGAGAAGGAGGAATGGGATTGTAACTCTGAAGAAGACTTGGAGATGGCTACTTCCGTGGCGCATCGTTATGGCTGCAAGTTGCAGGTCATCGATTGTCATAAGGAGTATTGGGATCAGGTAACGAGCTATACTATGGAGAAGGTAAAGGCTGGTTTCACTCCAAATCCTGATGTGATGTGCAACAGACTCATAAAGTTTGGTGTCTTCGATGCGAAGATGGGACATGATTATGACCTAATTGCAACGGGGCATTATGCGCAGACTGAATGGATTGATGGGCGTAAATGGCTTACAACAAGTCCTGACCCTGTAAAAGACCAGACCGACTTCTTAGCACAAATATACGATTGGCAACTAAAGAAAGCGATATTTCCTATAGGGCATTATGCGAAGAATGAGGTGAGAGAAATTGCCGAACAGGAACACTTAATCAATGCTCGTAGGAAGGACTCACAGGGTATCTGCTTCCTTGGAAACATTGATTACAATGAGTATGTACGTCGTTATCTGGGGGAACAGATGGGTGACATCATCGAATTAGAGACTGGTAAGAAGATTGGTGAGCACCGTGGACTATGGTTCCACACCATCGGACAACGCAAAGGATTGGGTCTTGGCGGTGGTCCTTGGTTCGTTGTTAAGAAGGATGTGGCGCAGAATATTCTCTATGTAAGCCATGGTTATGATCCAGCAACAGCTTATAAGAAGGACTTCCCACTGCATGATTTCCACTTCCTAACCGAAGGTATCACGGAACTACCAGCTAAGGTGACTTTCAAGATACGCCATACACCGGAGTATCACACGGCTACCGTAGAGCAACTAAGCGATGGGAAGTGCCTCATCCATTCTACAGAGAGTATTCATGGAGTTGCCCCCGGACAGTTCTGTGTCATATATGATGAGCAGCACCACCGCTGCTTTGGCTCTGGAGAGATTACTCTCTAAGGCGCATTTGAATCGTATCACACAATTATTTATAGCTTCTTAAAGCGACATTCAAAAGCAATGTCTCTTTAAGAAGTCTTCGTATTGATTGCTATACCCATTGAACACGTTGATATCAACATCACCATGAATACCACGCACCTTACCATCAGGACTAAGCTGCCAGTAAGCTAACTTGAAGTTAGGTTTATACTCTCCATAACGCGCAATCCACACGAGATAGTTATCACCAAGGTCGGGGGCTAAGGGCATATAACGATTAGCAAACGACTGACTGATATAGAGTATTGGGCGATGACCCGTGTGTTTAAATACCATAGACATCCATATCCTCACTTGTTTGAACAGCACTTCAGCACCTCCCATAGCATGAATTTGCGCATCAGTAGGCTCTACGTCGAGCACAGGTGGTAGGTCGCCTTTCCTGAATCGAGCTTTCTTTAAGAAGAAGTTAGCCTGCATATAGCCCGAAGACAAGGTTGAGAAGAAATGATAAGTACCCACTCTGATCCCCTGCTGACGGGCTGCCAAGTAATCAGAATAGTAATAGTTGTTGAGCAAAGTACGCCCTTCAGTTGCCTTGATATAGGCAAATGAGATCGGATAATCAACCACTCCTTTGATCTTCTTAGTACTTAATGTACCGAGATGAGTGATTCTTAACTTGCTCCAAGCTATGCTGTAACGCTGCTCCCCCTTCTCATGTTGATGTTTAGAAAGGTCTATGCCATAGATACGGTCAGCGTTGTAAGTGAGACGTTCGCCCTTAAATACGTTGTTCTTCCACTCCCCTACCTTCAGAAAGTCATGTGGTGCAACATTGATACCAAAGCCATTTCGTTTGCCATCCAGCCAATGCCCATCATAGAAACTACCATCATTACCATAATACTGACCATATCCCTCAGCCTTTCCTCTTCGTTGCTCGCCAACGTAATAACCCGCAGAATCGATCAAAGCTCCTGCCGGAAAACCGAGAACGGGATGCGGATAAGACTTGAAGTGACGCAAGCTCTCTTGCATACCTCGCTCTCTGCCGAAGCGTGTAAATATCTTCCAAGGAGTCATACAATCAGATGTCTGCAAGCAAAGAGCCCATCGGTTTGACTCCTCATTCAGCCGATTACAAACCATTATCTCGCCGGGCTTATACCATACACGTGCTGTGTATTGATTCACTTGACGGATACGAAGACGCGAGCTGGGCTTTATATCTTGCAAAGCATGTATAATCCTTTGCAGTGAATCCATCTGTTGCACCAACTTTGTATGATAATCGGCAATCTTGTTATAGCCATAATCTTGCACACTATGAACGCGCAGATAATAGGCTGTCTCGTTCCGCTTGGACTGCAAACCCACTAACTTTATATCCATCTTCAGCAACGCATACATCAATACATGGCGCAGTTTCTGATCCTTCAGATTGATAATTGTAGAAGGATAATGGCGCCTTATCACTGCTATACGCCCAAAGCAAGAAGGCAAAACGGGTAGTTTATTCACCCAATAGCCCTCTGACACGGACATACGCGAGTGTATGCTGTCGGCAGAGAGACTACCACCAACGAAAGTAGAGTCGGTATAATCAGAGAAATAAGCTACTGGTTTGCCGTTTACATCCAGCTGATAATAAGACTTTTCTGTAACATCTACGGCACATCTTCGTATATGTCTTCTTGTCAACGAGAGGTTACGCTTGGCAATAGATGACAATAGGAGAACTACGAGAATAATACTTACACTCTTGTAAAAACGCCTGTTAAAGAACGAACGAAACATCTAAATAACCTTTAAAAACGTTGCAAAGTTACTAATAAATACCTAACTTTGCCCCGCAAAAGATGAGGAAATCGGTAAATATAACACTTTCCCTCCTACTATCACTGATGATTGTCTGGATTGGTTCTGGTGTGCTGACAATGGTTTGTGAGCATACTGGTAATGTGTCTGTAGCCGATAACATGAGGAATGGACATTGCAAGAAAGAGGCTAACAAGCACTGCATGAAACTGCAAGTAAAGAGCTTGTCTGCCACAAATACTGCACAATCTTCTATACAGAAGGTGCATCCTATCCAAATATCTCTACTCCCGCAACTAGTTACAAGTTGCTCGTTATTGCCTTTGCCCACATTGACAAAGGCTCCAGAGAAAGTGCTGTCATTGCTTTGGCATAGTCCGCCTAGGCAATATCTACGCTTTCTTACCACACTTCTTATTTGACATAAAGTCTCTCTGAATCCCTTTCAAGAAGGGACGCACTCGGCGTATCAGAGCTTTAACGAGGCACTATTAGGAACCAAGAGGATGTCTTGATGGGGTTATCCATCACGCATCTATGTTTCTTTCGTTGGCTCGAAAGATTATTGTATGGCTCATCAGACAACACAGAATGCCATACGATTCATTTCAAACTATCATTTTAAAGACTTTATATGAATAAGAAAATACAACTTGCAGGGCTTGCGCTGCTCTTTACTCCAACGGCTTTCGCACAACAGACAGCCATCGATTCTACCACAACAACCCCTATCGACACAACTGCAACACTGAAAGAACAAACGCTTTCAAACGTGACGGTAACAGCAAGGGCTGCGACTGTGCGTACATTGGCTGGCGCTATCAACGGAAAGGATATTCTACGTGATGAACTCTTCAAAGCTGCATGCTGCAACCTTGGAGAGAGTTTCGTCAACAACCCTTCAGTAGATGTCAACTACTCAGATGCCACTACTGGAGCAAAACAAGTGAAGTTACTCGGATTGAGTGGCACCTATGTTCAAATGCTAACAGAGAACCTCCCTAACTTTCGCGGTGCTGCCCTACCTTACGGATTGGGCTATGTCCCAGGCAACTGGATGAAGAGTATGCAGGTGAGCAAGGGTAACTCTTCGGTGAAGAACGGCTATGAAGCCATGACTGGACAGATTAACGTTGAATACGTCAAACCAGAGGATGAGACGGGCATGAGCGTTAATTTATATGGAAGTACTATGGGGAAGTTCGAAGCCAATGCGGATGGTAACATTCATATCAATGGTAACAAGAACCTTAGTACGGAACTTCTTGCACACTTCGAGAATAATTGGAGTAGGCATGATGGTAATGGGGATGGATTCCAAGACGACCCTCAAGTGAGACAATATAACCTACAGAACCGATGGTACTGGAAGACGGGCAACTACATGCTCCACGCTGGTTTGTCACTATTAAAAGAGGATAGAATGAGCGGACAGGTTAGTCATCACGCATCCTTAATGCCTGCTATGACTACACCTTATCGCATCAACATCGCAACTGACCGTTATGAGGCTTACATGAAGCACGCACTCATCCTCAATCCTGAGCACGGCACGAACATCGCCTTAATGGGTAATGTTTCCATGCACAAGCAGGATGCGCAATATGGTATTAAGCAATACTTCGTCAACGAGAAGAATGCTTATGCCTCATTGATATTCGAGACGAACTTCACACCAGAGCATAATCTATCGGCTGGATTGAGCCTCAATCACGACTATCTACACCAGCGACTGACTCTCCCAACAGGCTATAACCCGTCTGACTATGGTAACCTCTATCCTATGACGAGAGGCATTGAGAGTGAGACAACACCTGGTGCTTATGCGCAATACACCTATAACTTGAATGGTAAACTCATCGCTATGGCGGGCTTACGCATTGACCATAGTAATATATACGGCACCTTCTTCACACCAAGATTCCATCTGAAGTGGGTTCCAGCGAGCTTCCTTACAATGCGTCTATCGGCTGGTAAGGGCTATCGAAGCCCTCACGCTTTGGCTGAAAACAATTTCCTCATGGCATCAGGACGCCGCCTCATCATAGACAACCTCAAGCAGGAGGCTGCATGGAACTATGGGGCAAGCCTAAGCTTCACCTTCCCTATCAACAACAAGTTACTCAAGTTGAATACGGAATATTATTACACGCACTTCATCTCACAAACGCTTGTTGATTACGATACCAACCCACAGGAGCTGCACATCACCAATCTCAATGGCAAAAGTTTCTCACATACCTTCCAGGTGGATGCCTCTTATGAGTTATTCAAAGGGCTCGACCTCACAGCCGCTTATCGTTATAACCTCGTCAAAGCGACTTACAACAATCGACTGATGTGGAAACCGCTACAAAGCAGATACAAGGCTTTGCTCACCGCAAGCTATAAGACACCACTAGGTTTGTGGCAGTTCGATGCTACATTAGCACTCAATGGAGGTGGACGAATGCCCGAACCTTACACCTCACCAGTGACAGGCAACCTATCATGGGAGCGCACCTACAAGGCTTACGGGCAAGTGAATGCACAGATAACACGCCACTTCCGTCACTTCTCGGTCTATGTTGGTGGCGAGAATCTAACCAACTTCAAGCAGAAGAACCCTATCATCGGATATGACAATCCATGGTCGAACACCTTCGAACCAACGATGGTCTATGGGCCTATCCAAGGTGCGATGGCATACGTGGGCTTACGTCTTAACCTAGGAAAGCGACTACAATAAGATTCAAACATATCAATTACTAAATATAAAATATACGATTATGAAAAAGTCAATCATCACTTTGGTGCTTCTCATGGTAGCCATGATTGCATCAGCAAAAGAGCTCAAGACTGTTATTTTCACTACGACTCCTCAAATGCACTGCGCCAACTGCGAGAACAAAGTAAAGGGGAATCTCCGCTTTGAAAAAGGTGTGAAAGACATCAAGACAAGCACCGAAGAGCAGAAAGTTTATATCACTTATGATGCCAAGAAGACGGATGAAGCGAAGTTGCAAAAGGCTTTCGAGAAGTTCGGTTATAAGGCTGTGAAGACTACAAAGGACGCTAAGATTCCTGTACATGAGGGCGAAGAGTGTGACAACATGTAAGTCTCTGCAGCATTACCATATACTGAAACCCTGCGTTCCATATATTGAAACCCTGCGTTCCATATATTGAAACCCTGCGTTCCATGTATTGAAACCCTGCGTCTCATGTATTGAAACTGTGAGTCTCATGGCTTGAGACTGTGTGTATCATGGGCTGAGACTGTGTGTATCAAGGCTTGAGACTGTGTGTATCAAGGCTTGAGACAGAAAGAGGTCATAGGTAACAGGACTAAAAAAGGGGTGCATCAATAATCCTAACGGACATTTGATGCACTCTTATCATTGTGGAATAAGAAGGTTCGTCGTTATGCTTTCTTCATCCGAAGGGCTAATTGAAAGATGGACGGGATGAGTATGCAAAGCGAAAAAAACAGTCCGCCATACATCATTCGCTCACTTCCATGGAAGAAGTCAATGAGCTTTCCGTCGCTCATCTGTGGCATTAAATGGAACATCACATAGGCTACTGTGTTGTTAATCCAATGCAACATAAGCCCTGGTAGAATGCTCTTTGTACGATAATACATCCATCCAAGTACCAAACCGAGCAAGAAGGCGTGGATGCCCTGCGCCAGGTTGAAGTGGATGAAACCAAAGACGAGAGCCGAGAGGATGATAGCTATCCAGTGACTCTTACTGCTCGTTGCATTCAGAAGTACACGGAGTACACCACCGCGAAAGACTACCTCCTCTGCCAATGGTGCCATGATACCTAAGGCGATATATCCCCATGATGTCTTCATAATGCTTTGGAACATTGCTTCCGCTTGTTCGGGCATGGTGAGATTAATCTTCTCTGCTATAAACTCCATCGGGAGGATAGAACCTAAAGCAAGCAAAGCTGCCCAAAGGAGAACGCCCCACGGACGTGACTTGAGATAGATGTTAGATACTGGAGCCCACTTTGTACGAGTGAACAGGAGGAGGGTTAACAAACTACTAATCACTGTTGACAGGGCTATCGAAGTACCATCTTTGGCACCATTCATCGTGGTTAAGAAGGGAGTTCCATTAATGAATGAAACTGTAAGATTGGTAATTACTAATGCAATAACTTGCAACACGATGAAGAGTGCTACGAATAATATAGTATAAAGAACGGCTGTCCATAATTCTCTTGACTTCATATTCTTCCTTGTTTATTATTGTTCTACTATGTTATCAACCATCGGATGACGCCTATCGAAGAGTGCGTTGATGGTATGTTTGTCTTGTTCGAGCTGTTGGGATAGGGCTTCGAGGGAATCGAACTTACGCTCATCTCGTATCTTACCAATGAATCGGATAGAGACTTCTTGCCCATAGAGATTGCCCTCGAAATTGAAGATGTTTACTTCTAAAGTTTCTTTCGTTCCATTGAATGTGGGGCGTTTGCCGATATTCATCATTCCACGCTTCCATACGAGGGAGTGGTCTAATTGAACCATAACAGCATATACGCCACGCATAGGTAGGAGCTGTTGGCAAGCGTTGATATCGAGGTTGGCAGTGGGAAAACCTAACTTGTGGCCATTCTGAAAGCCGCTCACAATCTTGCTAGAGATGGTGTAATCGTAACCTAAACAGTGATTGGCACGCACGATATCACCTTCTTTTATATACGTCCTTATCTGTGACGAACTAATCTTCTCACCATCGGGAAGGTAGGCATTATTGTGTATGACCTCTATTCCTAACTGCTCTCCGTATCGCTTATAATCATCGAATCCCTCCGAACGATTATGCCCGAAACGATTGTCGTAACCTATGAGCAGCTTCCGTACATTCAGTTGCTTGCCTAAGACATCCTCCATAAACTCGCGTGCAGATAAGTCTGCCAATGCGACATCAAAGTGTAACACAATGACTTTATCAATGCCTGTCTTTGATAATAACAGCAGTTTCTCATCAAGCGATGATAGCAATTCTGGTCGGCTATTAACATCCTCTTCCTTCCCCAATGATGCCTTCAACACTTGCCGAGGATGCTCATCAAACGTTATCACAGCCGACACCATCCCTACCCGATGCGCCTCATCTATAACATTCCTTATCAAATACTGATGCCCACGATGCACACCATCAAAGAAGCCGATAGTGGCTACCAGCTCTCCTATCTCAACCTTCTCTCCTTGCTTTATATATATCGTTTCCAAATTCCTTATACCTATTTGTGATACTCCTCCCAACATCCTCTCCTCCTCTTCATCCCTTCCAATACTTCTTCTCTCCCTCCTTAACAATACTATTGTCTTAACTCTCTTTCGCTCCTCTCACTCCTCTCACTCCTTAGAAAAGCTCCTCTCACTCCTTGACGATGATCCTCACTCTCCTTGACAAAGCCCCTTACACACCTTAACGAAACTCCTTGTACATCTTAACGAAGCTCCTTGCAAAGTTACTTAGAAACCGCCACAAACACTATCCACCACTTCTCAAAATGTGTTAAAACCGCAACTTTCTTTCAACTCCATTCTCCTTTTTCCATTTATTTCATTACCTTTGCACCCGTATCAAACACATCTCGGACTTGTAGCTCAGTTGGTTAGAGCAACAGACTCATAATCTGGAGGTCCCTGGTTCAAGCCCAGGCTGGTCCACACTGGAAATCAAGCATTTACGAGTTTCTCGCAAGTGCTTTTTCTTTTACAGGTGAACATGAGGCGAACATAGAGAGATAAAAGTGACCTTTAGGTAGCCTTCTGTAATTTAGTGTGATTATTTGAGAGTTCATGAAGTGTTTTCTTTTCAATGTGAAAGTTGATTGACCATCGTACGGACATATTCTTCCTGGCCTTTCCGCATAGTATTATAAAGACAGTCTGGAATCTTAAACGCAGTTTTTCGATGAATGTATATTCTATCTTGGATTCGATATAAGGTACTCTCATTTATTGATATATGATTCTTTTTCAATTTTTCTAGATTGTCATCAATAAATGATTTCAAAGACTCGCATGATTCAATGTCATCTAGATTCTTTTTCGTTGTAGAAAAGAACCATTTAATTATAGGAACGAGAGGAACGCCAACAAATACAATTGCAGTTTGTATTCCTTCATTTCTATAAAAGCTGACAAAAAGAATTAAAAGCGAAACTACTATAGCAATGGTGGAAACTATGTAATTGAATCGTCTTCTTAGTTTTGAGTCATAAGCAAGATTAGCTCTTTGACAAATAAGAATAGCTTCCATCCTGTTCAGCCCATCTATCTGGGAATCATACCAATTACGAAAACCATCATTTGACAGATTGCCTAAATTATCACTGATATTTTCAAGAGATGGTTTTGCTCCCCATAAATGAGAATTCCATTCAAGTCCAAATACTTCACTGTCGAACAACTGTTGGATTTTCGCAGCAAGGTTTCGATGTTTGCTAGTACTTGATTCAAGAATAAAGCCAGCAACAAGGGCTACTACGCCATATGCCATCATTGCATTTAATGCGAAATGATTATCAGGACTGAAGAACATTCTACCAATAGATATTACCACAGGTATGAATGCGCAAAAAACCATATACGATATGGAATAGCGGCCGGCTTTAGTGTAAAGATGGTGGGCAGCTTTTAGTTGATTAATGTGGACTTGACTATTTTCTAGTTCTACAATATTATTTTTTGCCATATTTAGGAAATTCATTACCAAATATTTTAATCCAGTTATTTATCGCAACTTCTGTCATGTAATTCTGCTCATATTGAATAGCTGTACTAGCTTCAGAGGCATCTTGTGATGCCATTATTGCCAATCTTCTTCTGTCGTACAAATCCAAATCATTAATGCTGCCCTGAAATCCTTTTGGGTCATAATAATCCCTCATGATTAGGGAAGATAAACCATCTAAGGCACTTTTAACAAGTTGGGGATATGTCATAGGGAATGAGTATAAGCTATTTGCCCAATCAATCATCAAGTTTTCAAAAAGATAAGAGCTAACTTCGTCTCCCCAATGTTCCTTTTTCCAGTATTTCATAAGTCTTATCGAAGGCAATAATGCCCCATTGACCTGTTGGCTTGCTTGGGTCACTCTGTTTTGATCTATTCGAGGATCCGTTCCTTTCCAGCTCCCTTTGCCATCAGGTATAACATAGAAACCCGTTGTGGTATAGAAACATGGGACGATGTCAAAGTTCCATTCATAAGAAGATAATTGAAGAGTTGCTGCTTCTTGGTTACGGTGTATATCAGCCTTACTATAACTGGGAATGGCACCCAACTCCCTTTTGATAGCCTCAATCATTTTCCTCGAATTAAGAACATTTCCATCACAATAATCTGGGAGCAACTTCGCATGGGAATTATTGACATATATGGGATATGTTTTTCTAGTTATCTTTGTCACATCATCTGTCGTACATCCTTGTGCGTCAAACACAATCATGATGTCGATGTCATCTAACGGTCGGATTTTTGTATTTCTTGCAAAAGAGCCAAAGAAAAGATGATTAGTCCCATTATATAATGGTGGAATTCTCTCATTATTAGCCAGGTCTTCTATTTTGCGAACGAGCCAATCACGACTCGCCCTTGCCGTTGTTGTTCGCTCGGGATCAAGGTTAACGGAATCCCTCATGAAATCTTCAAAAGATGAATTTACTGTGTATGCCATAAAATGTTTTTATTGAAGTGTAAGCAAAACAGATACCAATCATTCAAATGGCAGAATATTATTGTAAAGAGGTGAAGAAAGCATTGTAATTCAATCACGGGAACTGACATTTTGGCGTTTTCTTCAAATATTTTGCGTCTTTAACTCATTTTTATCAGATAGAAGAATATAATTGGCAAAAAACTTGTACCTTTGTAGTCAGAATATACATTATATATAATATGGACAGCAAACATCTCAACCGAATCAAGGTTGTATTGGCCGAGAAAGAAAAAACAAACAAGTGGTTGGCAGAGCAGCTGGGTAAAGACCAAGCAACCATTTCCAAGTGGGTTACGAATACAACGCAACCAAATTTGGAGATGCTACTGCTAATAGCAAAAGTGTTGGAAGTAAACGTTAATGATTTGGTTCGTCCCTTAGAATAATGGCAAAGAAAACAAAAATTAAAACATCAAACCTCTTTGACGCGCCAAAGACTGCGCAAGAGCTGAAACTTGAAGGCGTACAGAATTTGTACAATTTCCTGTTCGAAGCATGTAATATTCTGCGTGGGCCTGTGAGTCAAGATAAATTCAAGGACTATATAACGCCTATTCTCTACTACAAGCGTATATCTGACGTGTACGACGAAGAGACCGAGGCTGCTTTGGAAAAAAGCGGTGGTGACATGGAATATGCCACACTACCAGAACAGCATCGTTTTGTCATTCCAGATGACTGCCATTGGCAGGATGTACGCGAACGAACCGAAAACCTTGGCTCTGCTATTGTGGGTGCCATGCGAGGCATTGAACTGGCTAACCCCGACACCCTTTATGGTGTGCTGAGTATGTTCAGTGCCCAGAAATGGACAGACAAGAAGAACCTTTCTGACGGAAAGATACGTGACCTGATAGAGCATCTGAGTACAAAGAAACTTGGAAACAGGGATTACCCCACCGACTTGATGGGAGATGCTTATGAAATATTGCTGAAGAAGTTTGCTGATGATTCGAAGGCGAAAGCTGGTGAGTTCTATACCCCTCGCTCTGTTGTACAACTGCTTATTCGCATACTTGACCCTAAGCCAGGTGAAAGTGTTTACGATCCAGCCTGTGGTTCTGGCGGTATGCTCATTGAGGCTGTCCATCACATGAATCACAGTAGCCTCTGTTGTGGCAACATTTTCGGACAGGAGAAGAATGTGGTCAACTCAGCAATTGCCAAGATGAATCTCTTCCTGCATGGCGCAAGCGATTTCAACATCATGCAGGGTGACACACTCCGCAATCCGAAAATCCTACAAGGCGGAGAGGTCGCTAAGTTCGATTGCGTAATTGCTAATCCTCCGTTCTCACTGGAGAAATGGGGTTCTACAGAATGGTCATCCGATAAGTATGGACGTAACATCTGGGGTACACCCAGCGACTCCTGCGGTGATTACGCTTGGATTCAACACATGATAGCATCGATGGCTCCAGGCAATGGTCGCATGGCTGTGGTGATGCCACAAGGTGTACTCTTCCGTGGTAACGAAGAAGGACGCATTCGAGAGAAGTTGGTGAAGAGTGATATGGTAGAAGCTGTTGTCACATTGGGTGACAAACTCTTTTACGGGACAGGGCTTTCACCGTGTTTCCTCATTATCCGCAAGATGAAACCTGCTGCACACAGTGCTCGTATATTGATGGTTGATGGCACCAAGATATTGACACAGAAACGCGCTCAGAACATTCTTGAACAAAAAGATGTTGACCGCCTCTTTGAATTGTATGAGAACTACGAGAATGTGGAAGACTTCTCTCAGGTAGTTACCCTTGAAGAGATTGCAGCTAAGGGCTACGACCTGTCACCCAACAAATATGTGCAGTACCACCGTGAAGCTATTAAACCTTACGCCGAGGTGCTTGCTGAGTTTAAGGCTGCCTACGAGGAAGTAAAGCTTCGTGAGGCAGAATTTAGGAGAATCATAAACGTATAGTCAGATGGAAGAACATAAGAATACAAAATATCTAGGAGCAGACGAACAGATTTCCCTCGACGATTTGAAATCGTTTCTTTGGGGAGCAGCCACTCGTTTGCGCGGACAGATAGATGCAGCAGGGTACAAGGAATACATCTTCCCACTGCTATTCTTCAAGCGCATCAGTGATGTCTATGACGAACAGTTTTATGATTTCGTCTGTGAAGGTGGTGAGGATTATGCCAACATGCAGGCAGAAGAACTGGCCATCCGCATTCCTGAAGGTGCACATTGGAATGACGTGCGTGAAGTAACGGAGAATGTCGGGCAACGCCTTGTAGAAGCATTCATAGCCATAGAACAGGCAAACCCGGGCGAAGAGGCAGATGGTCGCATCATAGGTGGGCTTGATGGCATATTCGGTCCTAAGGACGGATGGACAAACAAGGCAAAAATGCCCGACCACATCATCACATCGCTGATCGAAGATTTCTCTCGCTATAATCTTAGTCTTGCTCACTGTCCTGCAGACGAGATGGGTCAGGCATACGAATATCTTGTGGGCAAGTTTGCCGACGATGCAGGCAATACTGCTCAAGAATTCTACACTAACCGCACAGTGGTTACGTTGATGGCAGAGATATTGCAACCAAAACCAGAGGAAAGCATCTACGACCCAACCTGTGGCTCTGGTGGTATGCTTGTGAAGTGTCTTGACTTCCTTCGCCAAAAAGGAGAGCCTTGGCTGGGTGTGAAAGTCTTCGGACAAGAAATCAATGCTCTTACGAGTTCCATTGCACGAATGAATCTATACCTCAACGGCGTTGAGGACTTCAGTATTGTTCGTGAAGACACTCTCGCACATCCAGCCTTCGTGGATGGAAGTAAGCTGCGCAAGTTCGATATTGTGTTGGCAAATCCTCCATATAGTATTAAGACGTGGAACCGTGAAGCGTTCATGAATGACAAATGGGGACGTAACTTCCTAGGGACTCCACCACAAGGTCGAGCTGATTATGCATTTATCCAACATATCATTGCTTCTATGAATGATTCTAAAGGAAGAAGTGCTACTCTTCTTCCTCATGGTGTTCTTTTCCGTGATGAGGAAAAAGAACTTCGTAGTAAATTGGTTGAATTGGATACCATAGATTGTATCATAGGTCTTGGTCCCAACCTATTTTATAATTCACCAATGGAAGCATGTATTATCATTTGCTCGAATTGCAAGCCTGTTGAGCGTAGAGGTAAAATCCTTATGATAAATGCTATTAACGATGTTGTTAGGCAGAACGCCGAAAGCAAGCTGCTTCCTGAGCATATTGATAAGATAACAAAGATATACCATTCTTCCTCCGAAATAGAAGGGTATAGCAAATTGGTTACAAAAGACCTTATTGCGGAGAAAGATTACAATCTAAACATTTCGCTTTATGCATACTCCAGCCAGTATGATAATGTTCAAACAAGCATTGACGAATCTTTGTCTGTTTGGGAGGAAAGTAGCGAAGATACTTTGATTGAATACAACCTGTTTATAAAATTGATTGGGGCATGAGCATAAATAGAACAGTTAAGTTAGGCGAGGTTGCCCACGAATGCAGGCAAAGTTGGAGTGGTGAGCAACTGGGAACTCCTATTGTCGGATTAGAGCATCTCATTCCAGGAGAAATAGAGCTGCGAAATTGGGATATAGATATAGAGCATACTTTCTCAAAGAAATTTCAGAAAGGGCAAATACTTCTTGGCCGTAGGCGTGTATATCTTCGCAAAGCAGTTGTTGCTCCTTGCGATGGAATATGTTCAGGTGATATAACTGTCATTGAAGCAACAGAAGGCATAATTCCAGAGTTATTACCTTTTATCATTCAAAATGATCGTTTCTTTGACTACGCCATGCAAGGTTCAGCTGGTTCTTTGTCACCACGTGTTAAGTGGGAGCATCTTAAAAACTATGAGATCCCTCTTCCTACTTTGGATGAGCAAAAGGTCCTTGCTGATAAATTGTGGGTGGCATATCGCCTCAAAGAGTCATACAAGAAACTCCTTGCGGCTACAGAAGAAATGGTGAAATCGCAATTTATCGAGATGTTTGGTGGTGGTAATTGGCCAGAAAAATGTTTGGGCGAAATCGGTTCTTTCACGCGCGGAGGTGGATTTCTGAAATCAGATTATGTAGAACATGGCATCCCTTGTATACATTATGGTCAGATACACACAAAATTTGGCCATTTCATATCTTCACACATCACAGAAATATCTTCAGATTTAGAATCTAAAACAAAGTTTGCATCAAAGGGTGATGTAATTATCGCAATCACTAGTGAAGATACAGAAGGGTCATGTAAGAGTACAGCCTGGTTAGGTGACTATTCAGTTGCAGTAGGAGGCCATGCAGCCATATATAAACATAGTATGAATCCGCTGTATATGACTTTCTTTTTTCACTCGACGTTATTTAACCACGCAAAAATGGAATATGTACACGGTACAAAAGTTTTTGAAATACGTCCAGATGACATAGCTAAAATATTGGTTCCATGCCCTCCAATTAGTTTGCAAGAGCACTTTGCAACTATAGCTCTTCAGGCCGATAAATCAGAATTTGAACTTCGCAAATCGATTGATGCTATTGATGCCGTAATAAAGAGTTTGATAAACAGTTAAAATGTCTCACGGTCACGTTAATTAAATAACCAAAGCATATTAAAGTATGATTGACAATTTAATTAATGAAATAGAACAGGCGATGCTCAATGTTCTTGATAACGAGCAATTAAGCCAGTTGCGAAAGGTTCTTGATTATACCTTCCGCAATGTTACTGTGACCGAGAAAGAATCTCTACACACAGAAAGTAACAACGCCACTCTGATTGACAACTTCATTGCCGCAAAGAAAGTTGAGGGTTGTTCGGACAAATCAATCTCTTACTACAAGAGCACTATCATCAATGCCTTAAAGAGGATTGACAAAGAAGTGGTCCATGTTACAACCGATGATTTGCGTGGCTATCTGAACGATTACCAATCAGAAAGTGGTGCAAGTAAAGTAACTGTAGATAATATCAGGCGCATCTTGTCGAGCTTCTTTTCTTGGCTGGAAGAAGAAAACTACATTGTCAAGAGTCCTGTGCGCAGAATACACAAAGTCAAAGTTGGCAAGACAGTGAAGGAAACCTACACAGATGAAGCATTAGAGCAAATGAGAGATCATTGTTCTAATGCCCGTGACCTTGCCCTCATTGATTTGCTTGCTTCCACTGGAATGAGAGTTGGAGAACTTGTCCGTCTTAACAGGGATGATATTGACTACCAGAATAGAGAGTGTATTGTTACTGGCAAAGGTGATAAACAGCGTAAAGTATATTTCGATGCCCGAACAAAAATACATCTTCAGAAGTATGTGAATAGCCGCACTGACACAAACGAGGCTCTCTTTGTGTCGTTGTTGGCACCTTATGATAGACTCCAAATAAGTGGAGTTGAAATACGCCTTCGACAGCTTGGACGAGAATTGAACATTCCTAAAGTTCACCCTCACAAGTTCCGTCGTACTCTCGCTACAATGGCAATAGATAAAGGCATGCCCATCGAGCAAGTCCAGCATCTTCTTGGCCATCAAAGTCTCGATACAACATTGCAATATGCGATGGTGAATCAGAATAATGTTAAGTTGTCTCACCATAAATTCATTGGATAGTATGTCGCAATTTATCGAGATGACAGGTGACCCACGAACCAATCCAAAAGGTTGGACAGTAAAGAAATTACCTGAATTGGCATCCTACTCAATTGGTCTTACATATAAGCCGGAGCAAGTTTCAGAGAGTGGAACTATTGTTCTGCGCTCTGGGAATATCCAAAACTCTAAGATTGATTTGACAGATGTTGTTCGAGTGGACTGTCCAATTAAGGAATCAATTTATGTTCAAAAGGATGATATTCTGATGTGCAGCCGAAATGGAAGTGCAGCATTAGTAGGGAAAGTGGCTCAAATCAAAGATATTAATGAGCCTATGACCTATGGTGCATTCATGACAGTGATAAGGTCTGAGTATTCAGATTTTTTATACCTCTACTTTCAAAGCAATGATTTTAGGGAACAGGTATCTACTGGGAAGTCTTCGACAATGAATCAAATTACCCAAAACATGCTCGACAAGATTTCACTTCCTTTGCCTGATGGTGACACAAGAAAGAAGCTTGCTGATATACTCCATCAGGCCGATAAATCAGAATTTGACGGGTTCAAATCGCAATTTATCGAGATGTTTGGGAATCCTCAAAACAACTCACAGAGACGGAAAACTGTTCGCTTTGACGAGGTGTTAACGTTTCAGCGAGGTCATGATTTACCAGAGAAAGAGCGAAAAAGTGAAGGTGCCATTCCTATTTATGGATCAAATGGTTTTGTTGGCTATCATACTGAAAGCAAGGCTAAAAATGGCATCGTGACAGGTCGCTCTGGTACGATTGGAAAAGTCTATTGCATTAAAGGTGATTATTGGCCCCTGAATACATCATTATACTCAATAGATACTCACGGGAATAATCTTACTTATTTGAAATACATGGTTGAAGCATTTGATGTCTCTCGTTTCAGTAACGGAACTGGTGTTCCAACACTGAATCGAAATGATATACACAAAGAAATGATTCCTCTTGTTGACATATCAGAGCAAGAAGCATTTGAAGTCATTGCTCATCAGGCCGATAAATCAGAAAATCGCCGTGAGTTGAGAATGGCAAGTTAAATCGAAAAAATAAAATACAACATATTATGGCATACTTTAACGAAGAAAACACGGTTGAGCAGATGCTCATAAATGCCGCAGGGAAATGTGGCTGGATTTATGTGGAGCCACAAGAAGTTCCGCGTCTTCCAGACGAGGTTTTTGTAACGGAATGGCTCCTTACAGCACTTATGCGATTGAATCCGATAACAGAAGACCAGGCAGCACAGGTGATTTATCGCCTACGTGCAGCTTGCAGCATAGGTACAAATCATGAGGAGTTGATCAACGCTAACGACCGTTTCCGTCGTCTATTGTTTGAAGAGAACTCCTATCCTTTTGGAGAGGATGGTGAAAATATCAACATTCGTTTCTTCAGTGATGTGCCTTCTGAAAACCGCTGTGTGGTGACTAACCAATGGGAGTTCCCACGCAGGAGCAAGGAAGGAGGCAAACGTCTGGATCTTGTTTATGTCATCAACGGCATTCCCATGATAATTGGTGAAGCCAAAACTCCAGTCAAGTCTTCCGTCACATGGGCTGATGGTGCAACTGACATACTCCACTATCAAAGGAGTATTCCAGAAATGTTTGTACCAAACATCCTCACTTTTGCCAGTGAAGGACGCGAACTTCAGTATGCAGGTGTGGGATGTCCCGTTGACAAGTGGGGGCCTTGGTTTGCTGACGAAGGCCGTAGGCACGGAACCCTTGACGACGTTGAACACAACTATATATCCCTGCTCACGCCTGAACGTGTGCTTGATATATATCGCTTCTACACCGTATTCACTGGCACTTCTGGTGGTAGGAAGATAAAGATTGTTTGCCGCTATCAGCAATATCTCGGTGGTGAAGCCATCGTGCAACGTGTGCTTGGCACCTATCGAGCTGGCAAAGGGCCAAGAAAAGGCCTTATATGGCACTTCCAGGGTTCGGGAAAATCATGGCTCATGGTGTTTGCCGCCCAGAAGCTGCGCCGACAAAATGACTTAAAAGCTCCAACGGTGGTTATCGTGGATGACCGCATAGACCTCGAAGACCAGATTACAGGTGATTTCACCCGTGCTGATATTCCAAACGTGGATAATATCACCTCGAAAGAGGAACTGGAAACAAAGATTCATCAGCGCAAGATTCTCATCACCACCATCTTTAAGTTTGGTGATTTGAATGATGGAGAAGTGATTGATGACCGCGATAACATCATTCTGTTGATGGACGAGGCACACCGTACACAGGAAGGTGACCTCGGAAAGAAGATGAGAACGGCATTGCCCAATGCTTTCTTCTTTGGTTTGACGGGTACGCCTATCAACAAAAACGACCATAACACATTTGCTTGCTTTGGTAGCGAAGAGGATGAATATGGCTATATCTCAAAATATACCTTCCAGAATTCTGTTGATGATGGTGCCACTTTGGAACTCAACTTCCAGACTGTTCCTGTTGAAATGCATCTTGACGAAGCCAAGCTGCAGGAGGAGTTTGACGCACTGACTGACCAAATAAGCGAAGAGGACAAGCAAGAGCTTGTGCGTCGAACCAGCGTTGAAGCGTTCTTCACAGCAGAAAAGCGTATCAATGATGTTTGTAAGTATATTGTCAACCATTTCCGTGAATACGTTGAGCCTACAGGTATGAAAGCACAGGTTGTTGTGTATAACCGCGACTGCTGCGTAAAGTACAAGAAGGCTCTTGATGCGTTGCTCGGAACAGATGACCAGACTACGATTGTGATGCATACGTCGGGCGATAAAGCTGATGAATACAAGGCTTACAAGCGGACTCGCGACGAGGAAAAGAAATTGCTCGACCAGTTCCGTGACCCACTATCACCATTGAAGTTCGTGATTGTTACCAGCAAATTGCTTACTGGCTTTGATGCGCCAATCCTTCAGTGCATGTATTTGGACAAGCCGATGAAGAACCATACGTTGCTGCAAGCAATTTGCCGTACCAACCGTACTTATAACGAGAACAAGAAGTGCGGATTGATTGTTGACTTTGTGGGCGTCTTTGAGAATGTGGCCAAGAGCCTTGCTTTCGATGAAGAGAGTGTGAAGACCATTATCAAAAATATGGATGAGATAAAGGCTCTAATTCCTACATTCATGCAGGAATGTTTACAGTTCTTCCCAAGAGTTGATCGCACCATTGGTGGATGGGAAGGATTGACTGCGGCACAACAATGTCTGAAAGATGAAGGTGTAAAGACGAACTTTGCGCGTCACTTCGTACGACTTTCAAAAGCCTGGGAGATTATATCTCCTGATGAATTCCTTACCCCATACTCCAACGATTATACATGGCTTGCACAGGTTTATCAGAGTGTGCGCCCTGTAAGTGGTGGTAATCTGATTTGGGCACTACTTGGTGCCAAGACCATTGAGATTATTCACAACAACATTGACACCATCGACATCGGCACTCCACTTGAAGACCTGGTTGTGGATGCAGAAGTCATCAACTCCGTATTGGACGACGAAAAGAAGAGGGAGAAAAAGATTGTCGAGGTGGAGAAAATGCTGAAGATACGTCTGGGTAAGCATAAGAACAATCCAAAGTTTAAGAAGTTTGCCGAGAAACTGGATGAGCTTCGCGAAAAGATGGAACAGAACTTAATCACCAGCATTGAATATCTGAAGCAGCTGCTCCAGATGGCTCGTGAGCTGCTTGAAGCAGAAAAGGAAATAGAACAGCCGAAAGATAAGCGTGAGCAAGCAAGAGCAGCCTTGACAGAGCTTTTCCAAAGCATCAAGACAGAAGATACGCCTTTCATCGTAGAACAGGTTGTGAACGATATTGACAATGAAGTCGTTAATATCATCCGACAGTTCAACGATGCGTTTAAAAGCGTAACGGCACGTCGAGAAATTAAGAAGAAACTTCGTTCTATCCTCTGGATAAAGTACCAGATTAAGGACAACGAGGTTTTCGAGAAGGCTTACAGCTATATTGAAATGTACTATTAACTTGCATTCTAAATCCTCTCTGTAGTATGCTAAAAGGAGATATGCATTACTCTCCCTTCATGGGGGACAACAAGCCACTGAGTGTAGGACTAAACCCTTTGGGAATCCGAACGGCTTCTGAGCAACTGTTTACAACACTGTTGCCCGGACTTAATGTTGTGACCCTACGAATTAGATACTACAGTTTCTATTGCTGGCTGCTTAAAAGGTTCTATGAAGGCAGGACTGAAGCGAAACGTGCTGACCTACAGAGGCACATTAGAATGTCAGAACTCTTAATGGCTCTTATTCACGCGCAAAGTGATAACAGCGGCGGAGTTCCTGGTATTACACGAGCATCTGATATTGTAGCAAAAGGTGAAGAACTGATTAACTTCAATGAAGATGCAATGCCAAAGGGGAAACCTGTCGGTGGATATTGGAAAGGCTCATTCGGAGCTTTTGGCACCTACTATGCAGCTTCTTTGCAGGAAATGGGAATTATAGCGCCATTGGAGGATAATACGAGCCTTTACAATGTTACGCCTAAATCGGAAGACTATATCAGTGGAGAGGAATTGGCTGATGCTTTTCAACAAAGTGTTGGTCCCGAAATGAGTAAACTGTTCTTTGATTCTGTTCATTCAGGAATAGTGACGAGGAAACAACTTGCTTTGTTGGAGCCAGTTTTTCAGAGTCACAACATGCCTGACAACAATGAGTGTAATCTCTTACTTAATCTGCTGCTACAAAATGACAAGCCTTCGTCTCTTGCCGAAAGTAAACTTCGCAAGGATAGTTTAAGGCTTTTGTTGTCATACATGAGAGCATTCTCGTTGAGCAATTTCTCAGAATTGGAATTTGCCAAATATGTGTATGACAGCTATAACAATGGCTCAGAAAGAAGCACTGCCGCTGTTGGATGGTATGCTTATTACCTGAATGACAGCCGCCAATATGAAACCCTGAATATCTTCGACGTACTTCTTAACAGACTGCATGAGAGCACAAAGCCTGGTCAATGGGAGAATATTGATGATTTCTCTTCCACACTGGCTACCGAAGTTTGCGAGAACCTCGGTGCCACTAACACCTCAATAGGTGAACTGCTCGGTAGATGGGATTCTGTAGAAGAGCCAGAAGAGAAGATGGCACATGCCTTTTACGTTATCTTAGACAACTACAAAAGGAATCCCTCGTATAAAGAATGCAAGTCCATTATCAGATCTTTCTTCCGAAGTGTAAGCAACGATGCATTGGATGCCTTTGATGATACAGAGAAAAGGCTGAATTGCAGCACCTTCCTCTTCATCAAGAAATTCCTTACTGAAAACATCATATACAATCATTATTCTGAGTCTATGAGGAAGTTTAGTCAGAACGGAATTCCTACTCAGAAATTGACAATTGAAAACGGCTATGTACGAGGTATCGCTACATATAGCGCGACTCACAGTTCACCACGTATTGATACGCTGAGAAACTATGCGACAGATCTGGGTCTGATTGACGGCTACCAGGTAACTGAAAAAGGGTTAGAACTATTAGAACAACTGCAAGATGATTGAAAGACAGAATATAATAAAGCTGCTGGGAGACCGAACCAATGTCTATCATTCGGCCTTGCTGACCACATATAGCTTCGACCCAATATATTTTGAGGCTGTATATCTCTCGACGCTGCGAAAATTGGGTATAACCAATGTAGTTGTGTTGATGGATGCAAGTATGTATGACCAGCTTCTTTCTGATTCTAACTATCAATGTCATCGCGTTTCTCAGTATAATTACACACTCGTTAGGAAGGAGAACTTTCATTCTGGTGTTTTTCATCCTAAAGTGGTACTTCTTTTTGGTGAGGAGGAAGGTTCTTTGATAGTCGGCAGCGGCAACCTTACATATAGTGGACTTGCCAATAATGATGAGGTTTGGAATGCTTTTCACGTCCAGGGTAATAATTCGATTCATTATCCCTTGTTCTATCAAGCGTGGAAGTATATCTCTCAGTCCGCAAATCAAACATCATCTTTAGTGTCACGACAAATCGACTGGATGTTAGAGCAAAGCCCTTGGCTCCACCAAGAGACAACTGATAGTACCGTCTTGCTATCATCTGGAGAGGAATGTGCTTTGCTCTATAACACGGCAGAATCTACTATTCTGGATAAGTTGTTATTATCAATAGGTGATAAGCGAATTGTCAGTATTAAAGTTATCGCCCCTTTCTATGATGCTGAAGGCGACGCTTTGTCTGCGCTTAAAAAACAACTTGCACCTAAAGAGATGCAGTGTATTCTTGACTTGGAAAGACAAAGTGCTCCTTACTCCTTATTGAAAACAGATACATCTACTGTTTTTTGCAAGGCGGACTCATCGAATCCTCTACATGCGAAAATTTTTGAGTTGCAAGCAGAAGATGAAACGTGGTTGCTTTGTGGTAGCGCGAATGCTGGCAACATGGCACTGGGAACAGGCCATTATGCATTCAATGACGAAGTATGTATTCTTCTTCATTGTAACACACAGAGAAATTATATAGCCGAATTGGGACTGAAATACATTGCTCTCACTCAAGAAGAGAGAAAGAGTATTATTAAACCAAAGCAAATTGAAAAGGAGCAAAATAAGCTACAAGTAAAGTTCGTGTATTGTGAAGAGCAAAACGATGAGTTGAGACTCCAATTTAGCAAGGACGGAATTAAAGGCGAACTTACATTGCTTGACAGCCACCAAAGCATAATTTACCAAAAGAATATCATCACCAGACAGGACATGTCAATTAATATTGCTGATGTGGAAATAGCTAATCTGAATATGGCAGTCCTGATGAACAATGAAACAGAAATATCCAACCGACTGCTTGTGGTCCGAGAAATGAATGTAGAACGAGGTAATCCTGATCCCAAGCGGAGGAAACTTTCAAGACTTCTTGATGACCCTGATTTGTTGGAAAATCTTAGTCACATACTTGGGTTCATTGAATTTGATGATGCTAAGAAGATGTCAAAAAGAGTAAAATCGGCTGACAACACGACCACTGATGAGCAGGAAGATGTTGCTGTTACAAGTGATAGGTTTAATGTCTTGAAAGATAGCGCACTGAGTATTAGTATGCATTCGGGTATCAGAATACTTGGTTATCTTCGACAAATCTTGTTTAAGAATGAGGAGATAGAGGACACCGATGATGACCTTCTTGAAATTGACGACGAGGGTTCCAAAGGCGATGATGAGAAAGAAAAAGACTTTGACCATAAATCTTCTGAAGCAAGTGATGCTGCGAAGATGCGAAATGATGTCGTTAGTTTTTTAAAGAAGATGCTAAGTTTCCTACAAGAAAAAACAAAAGATGCAAGCATCTATGGAGATTATAACAAGGCCGTTAATCGCCAATGCCTACAAGCTGTGTCTGGCCTCAATGCTGCTTCATCTATTGCTGTGGCCGCACGAGCAATCATCTTCATGATGAACAAATATGGTCAAGTCGTCAGAAAACCTGTCGAAGTAAGGGACCTTTTCATAAAATGTGCAGGATACTTCCTTTCGTTATATTCAAACAAGCTTCCTGATGCTGACACTTTGAGAAATCGGAAAATCCGTGAATTACTCAACGATGCAACCATAGACGTTCTTTCTGCCTTGTGTTTCTTTGGCTATGACAAACAAGACTGTCTTATGCCACAGTTGGTTCTCAATGCGCTTGAACTATGGAAGGGAAAAGAAGAAATCAATGATTTGTTGCCATTGCTGGATAGCCAGATTGCTAGACTTAATCCTGAAGTTTTGAATCCGAAAAGTATAGATAGAATTAGAGGTATTGCTGCCGTATATCTGAATGGCGAAACACCTATAGAGGAATTCTCCCTTTGGCATGATAAAATTTTTATGTTGCGCAGAGGATTTGGATTCCTCATAGTAGATAATCTAAAACGCGCATCTAATGGATGGAGTTATGCTTACCGCGCACCATGGTTCGATGACAAGATAAGCAGTACAACTGGCACAAAATTCAAAGGGTACTATGACCTCTGAAAAAAGCTACAGATCATATAATGTTGAACGATAAACATGTAGTGTATTATGGTGTAGGAATTGAATAGTATTGAAATAATTCGTCAGTTTCAACTGACGAATTTATTTACAACCAATCTCTACCTGAGGTCAAACCACATTGGCGAAACGCCAATGTGGTTGTGAGTGAAAAGACACCACTTAAATTCCCCATCCAGTCTTTTTCTTCGTGCCGTCCCAGTTGGTAAGTTCACTTGTGGAACCACCACCGCCAACACCGACACCACCCCTTCCTCCAGCCATGAGAAGCAATTTCTGCATCAAATCTTTGGAAACAGTCATCGCATCACAGAGTTGTTGGGTACGAGAAACGGTAAGACTAATTTTGAAATCTGATGAGATGCCAGTCCACGATACCTTCTCTAACAGATAGGCGGCAGCTATCCTGCGTTGCTTTTCATCTGCTGGGTCAAGGCCACGTGTGAATGCTTCAGCAATGATGCCCCATGCAACAGCGTTGCCTTGCTCTTGTTGGAAGTCGTTGTTTTTACCATCAGCATAAGCCCTGATGGCAGCAACACCATCTTCAATCCATTTGTCAATCTGCTTCCGAAAGGCTTCCTTGTTCTGCTGAATGCTCTCCCAGATTTCCTTGATTTCAGGGATGTCCAATAATTCCCGAACTTGACTCTCTGCGTTTTCGGCTCGCTGATGCTCACTATATGCCTTGTTGCCTGAACGGACAGCCTCGGATTCAGCTTTGCCAAGTCGCTCCTGTAACTCTTTGATTTCTGCATCCTTTTTATCCCGAAGTCGAGTGATGGCATTCTCGTCAATCGAGGCTATCCGCTTCCTGAGGACATCGTTTTCTTCGGTCAATCGGGCATTTTCCTTTTGCAGTTGCTTGTTCTGTTCGATAATAGCCCCTGCTTCCTTCATCGCTTTGTGGTAAAGCGACTTTCCCAACTTCAGAATATCCTTATTATGGGCTTCCTTAGCTTCCATGAGTGCGGTCTGCAATTCTGTAAGGATGGTTTTAATAGCCTTCCGTCGTTCCTCTCTCCATTCCTTCTGCCCAAAAGCAGGAATGGGCTTGTTTAGTTCTTCTTTTATAGCATCCCATGCATCTTTTACAAGAGGGCTGGTCTTCAAAGTCGGTACAATGAGGTCTTCCTCCTTGATGTCCAATGCCGCAGCATACTCTTCCAACTGAGAGATGCTGTCTTCCAGCTTTTCTTTATGCTGCTCCTTGTTTTGTATTTCACCCTCTAACTTGCCCTTCTGCTCTTCCAAGCGGTCCTTCTGGTTTTTCATGTCCTGCACCTCACTCGCCATCTTTTCCTTCCGACCTTCCAGACGTTCATTTTCCATCTGGGTCCTGACAATGGCATCCTTTGCCTGACGTTCTGCTTCCAACACAGCCTTGTTCTTGTGGACTCGCTCACGTCGTTCCTCACCTGGCAGCATGGCAATGTCATCACCACGCTCCAGACCATACTTCCTGCCAACCTCGTTGTAGTAGTCGGTATGCATCTGGTAGTAGGTGTTTCCTACAGCATGTTTGTCCTCGCCCCATACACGGGCGTATGATACACATTCCTTTTCCCTCCGTTCGACTTCTGTTCTTACGAAGTTCGAGCGGATTTCTTCAGGCAGTTTCTTCCATTCCTTATGGGAGAGTACCTTAGACTTGTCATCCTTATGTACATATTTGGCTGATGCTCGACCTCTGGCTTTAGTCTTTGCCACAGGGATAGTCTGGATTTGGATATGCGGCGTGGTTTCGTCAAGATGAACATCAAAACCGATAATGTTCTCTGCTCCCCAACGGTCACATGCCCAATGGTAGGTGTCCAATGCCCAGTCTTTGATGCCTTGCTTCAGCACGACATGGTCGTTGCTTTTTTGTAGGGCGAAGTCCACGTCTTGGTCACCGAAAGCAAGTCGTGTCAGTACCCGATGGTCACCACTAACGATAATGCCAACGGTGCAGTTCGGACTGTTGTCGGAGATTCCCAAGGGATTGTCTTTGTCCTTATAGGGTTTGAAACCGAGTTCGTCAAGACGTTTCTGTAGTCGCTCATGAAGTGGCACGGAATCTGAACAAAGGGGAACGATTTCGCCTTTGCCGTTAATCTCGAAGTTGAGATGCTTGCGTGAGAAATCGTAGTGATTGTTGGTGTCCTGATTCTTCAGACGATAAGTTCTCTCGTCCCATCCGCGACGTTCAGGCTCGTAGCCTTCGGCAGCAGAAAAGGACTTGGCTGGTGCGCCAACATGGATGGCGGCACGGGGGACGTTGTATCTAGATTTACTCATATTATTCTATTGTAATAAAGTTAATGTATAAATGTTCATCGGGTCTCGGGTGGAATCTGAGTGGAGGGTTGAGGGAGAGAGTCACTCCCTCACAGATGCCATTTGGCTACTGGTGTTAGTTTGGTCTGTCGGCACCGTTTGCAGGTACGGCTCAACCCTCGGAGAGCATAATGGGACTTTTTAAGGGAGCATGGCGAATCTAAAAGTCCATATTATGTTATGGGATTATTCGGTAATCCCTCTCAGCGTAGCATTTACTCAGGAGCAGGGGGTATCTCGGCTTCTATGCCTCAGTCACCTTTTCCATGCTCCACGTATCGATGCAATTTGACACAAAAGGTGCCGTTAATGCCTTCATGTGAAAGGTGGCACTTGTGGCATTCAGGGTTCCTACCATGCCAACGTTGCTCCTGTGCCAACAGGATTGATTGCACGACAGAATCCTCTTTTGTGTTTTCCGAAACAGTTTCGGATTTTGGCGTTTCATCCTTGGTCTTGTCACTGATGGGTGAAAAGCCCACCACCTTCAAGTCGAGTGCTTTGATGAGCAATGCGATGTTGGGGTTGGCTTCCTCCATTCTCATCAGAGCAGCTTCTGCCTCGGTCGGTCGCAAGGGTTGCTGACTGAGAATTATCTGGGAAATGGTGTGGCAATCGCCTTGTGCCTTCTCCATCACATCAGAGACATGAAACTGAAGATTGGGAACTGCTTGCAGCATTTCTTGCCATTTGCTGTACTCACCTTTGTCAGGAAACACGACCACAGATTTTCCTATGAGTGGAAGCAAATCGGAGGGAGTCGCTTGCTCTTTTCCAGTTGCAAGCCAAACGTATGGCGTTGGGAAGCAACTCATAATGGCAGCTGTCATTTCATCCGCCACCAACGCAACCGTCTGGGTGGGTAAGGTACCAAGCAAATGTTCACCAAACAAGTAAGTCGGTCGCCCGTCTTGATAGTACTAGCTATCATCATAGACCTTGCTTGTTTTGCTATCCATTGTGAGGATATGACCATTTGTAATCTTATTCTCCGAATTGATGTGCCAGAATATCGGTTCGCCTTGTTCCGTTACGCCAATGGGGTATCGCTTCATCAATGCTTCCAGTCGGTCTTGGTCAAACCAGATAAAACCACTGAGATATTTGAAGAACGCATTGTCGAAACCTGTCATCTTCGCTCTCATAGGCTGTCCTCCTTCCAATTGATTCCATACTGCGAACAGATATGGAAGAATGTACCGATGTTGATACTACTGACATTACGCAAGAAGTTATCGAACTTCTTGTCTGTCTCAGCAGCTTTGTACTTCGTATTTTGCGAACTGACCAGATGGAACAGGTTACGCCCACGCTCACCGAGTGATGCCAAGGCTGCACCTACATGGAACCAGTCATCATAGGTGGACGTGATATCGATGCCACGGCCAGCAATGATATGGCAACACTTCTCGACTTGCGCAATGTCGTCAACACCACTATAAGGGACATGGATTGTTGGTTTCGGTTCCACCCACACCTTATTATATAATGTAGCTGCCTCATTGACATACGGATCAGGGTCGTAGGAGATGGTACGCATCCGGCTCACGTCCTTGCAGGATTTGTCTATGATCAATCCACTATTGGCAAAGTCTCGCTGTAAAGCCTCGAACTGTTCCTTGTGCTTATCAGGATAGGCGATATGGAAGATGACAAACCAGCCTTCGCCACGGACACTATGGGCAGCATAAAGTATCTGGGGAATGTTGTGCCACTCATGTTTGAGATTATCAAACCATGACACGCCCATATTGTCCTTCTTGTCGATGTCGATACAGAGAAGGTTCGAGTGGGTCACGAGGTTATCAGCCTTACGGGTAGGGGCAAATGTACCTGAGATGGTAGCCAGAGGCAACTGTTTCTTCAGGCTCTTTTGCTGGTCTTCATCCTTAATGGAACGGATGTGCCCTATCTGTTCCTTGTACTTGTCGCAGAAGAGAAAGTCGCGCAGGGAGATTTCCGTGCCAACATTGTCTTCCACGTTGCTATAATAGCTAATCTTAGTATCAAATAAACTTTTCATAGTCACTCAAATTTTAATTTTGTTGTTGTAGTTGTAAGTGAGCCGAAAGCCTTGCCTTATAAGGCTTTCGCATTACAACAGGGGTACAACCATCTGCATAAAGCCTAACAAACTGGGCCAAAAGCTTTTGGTTGTATGTCAGTTGTAGGCTTTTGCCCTTGATACACAGAGGTTTCCTTATATCTACAACTACAACCATCATTGTTCTTTTAGCGTTTTGTTAATATACTGCTGAGAAACGCCGAGAGCTTCGGCAAGCGAGTTCTGCGACTTGATTGTGAACTGCCGATTGACGGCACGTAGTAAGTCACCATTGGTCATCGGACGTTGTGTGGCTGTTGAGCCTCGTAACAAAGGATAGATGCGCTCGATATGGATGCGGGTAAAGTAGTCGGCCATGCGGATGGCATGTTCCATTCCTTCAGCCGTGATAACTGGCTCGTTCCAATGGTTGGACAGAAGATGAGCCATGATAGCCAGACGTAGCGTATGGATGTTCATCTTCTGTATCATACCGCCGATATAGCTATCTTCCTCCGCATCTGCCCTCATGTCATTGGCATCGGCATAGTCAGCGTAAAGTCGTCCTGCCTCATGAGACAACTGGAGGGTTAACGGCTGCAAGTCGAATAGTCTGCCGATGGTGCCATTCCAGTTCTCGCGCATCTCTGGTGTCATGAACTTACGGTCACACCGTTTTATAAATGGGCCTTTGTCGGGATAGACAAAGAGAAAGCGCTGGGTGAACCCCGAATCCATCAAGGCATCGGTTCCAAAGGTCTTGCCAAGCAGTTCAGGCTGTATGCCGCCATTGATGCACATGGCAGGATCATCAATCAGTTTGGTCTCTTCCGATTTTCGGTTAATGGCAAAGCTGACGTTTGACCAAATGGAAAGCACTTGTGACAGCTCTGCCCCAACCCCATTTCCACCTTTGGAATAACGTCCAAAGGAATCAATGAACGATTTTAGTTCGTCGGCTATAACACCAATCATGTCTCCCTGTGCAAGCAGGGCATTACGGGATTCTGGTGAACTGTCGCCAACTATCCGTTGATGGAATACAGGTTGATCTCCGCTGTAGTTCTTATCTTCGCGCTTACGCTGGTCATAGACAGCCTTTTCTTCTGAATACTTGGCAAAGTTGGCTTTATCCTGCTCGCGTAACGGACGGGTAACTTCTTTGAGAGGACCTGTCTTGTTTCGACTGGGCTTTCCCACCATACAGAAAAAGTCGCATGGGTAGTTCGTATATGGGTTGGTGACGAGTTTTGTCTTTTTACCAGCTGCAATGCCAGCGGTGAAGAGACTATTAACCACCACATACTCCTGCGGACATCCGTATGACTCGGCAACTGTCCGAATATACTCCTGCACAGACTCCGAGAACCAATCAATCGGCAGTACTGGCTCTGCGAATGTTGCTGCATTCAGGTGCGATGTTTCATTAAGTTTGTCTGAAGGATTTGGCAACAGTTCTGGAAGCACAAGAGATGGTGCTTGTACTACAGGAGAAGCAGGCGGAACCTTGTTAACAGGCTCCACCTTCTCTGCCTCGGAGTTGATGATGGAAAGGAAGTCTGGCTGTCCGTTTCCGTCAATAGACTTGATAGGTTCACCCATGACATTCCTCCTTACATTTTTTATTATTGTCACCATCTTCTATAGCGGAAGAGAATATCTCCGTGACCTCTTTCTTGGAATAGAGGTTACGTCGGCCCATCTTGTGTTTCTTGATGACACCTTCATTCTCCTTTCGCCAGAGAGTCGTGTAAGTGATGTGTAGCATGTCGCACACCTCTTCACGGGTTAACCACTCGCCTTCTTCAACGGAAGGCTTCTCGTTTAGTCCGCGCTTGGTGCAGACTTCTTCTACAATCTCAGTGATAACCTGCCTGAGGTCATCCATCTGTAACATTACAAAATTTCCTTGCATATTTTCGCATTTAATGTTTTCATGCTGCAAAGGTATTGAAATGCCATAGGGTGTTGCCTTGGTAAAAATCAGCACGATTTCTACCAAGTCAAAGTTAACAAATAAGGGCCTTTATTTAACAGTTCAACACTGGAGAAACAAAAAAAGGATGCCTAAATGAGCATCCTTGTAAGTTTAGTTGATATTAGGATTGATTGCCGATAGTAGGCGAAGTTTTATGCCAGTCGCATACTTTCGTCCTCGCCTTATCTGAGCATCGGAAACATCCAGATTACCACTGTTATCTTCTGACACGATGGCGTTATAAACGGCTTCAACCCAATTAAAGCCTTCGCGAATGTGGTAGTCGGGGAACCTCTCTCTCATAGCTGCATGGAAAGTGCGATAATTGTAATCACCATTGATAAGTCCACCTATTACCAATGCCGCAAAGATATAAGGTAAGACGATGTCTGCATCATCGACTTGTTTCCACTCGGAAAGCACCTTCTTAATCTCACCAATCAGAATAGTAGCATCCTCTGGAGGCAGCATTTCCTCCAAGATAACATATGTACTCTTTCTCCCTCTGCGCCCTTGTACTTCAAGCAAAGCTGCGTCAATAACCTGCTTGGTCTCTCCTTTCTTCAACTTTTGAGTAACTTCCTTCCACTGTGCCTTTGAATAATGAGCCTTGTCGATACTTGCACCGATGAGGGTTTCCACGCATCGCTTTCCAATAACCTTTTCCCAATAGGGACTTTCTGGCTTCAAGAAAGTATGGGATATAAGGTCGGCTACATGAAGGAATCCGTTATCAAAGATGATCCAATAGTACAGACTGAACAGGTAGGGGTTCTTGTGAAGCAGTCGTTCACGGATTGCTTCATTGTTGAGAGTAGAGTCAAGCATTTCAGACAAACGACCCTTCAGTGGGTTCTCATCGTTCCCCATCAGACTTTGCTGGTAGTGCTTATTGCCAGGGAACAGGGAAGCCACAATTTTCATCATGCCCTTCACACCTTTGGTAGAAAACATCTCCATTAGGAAGAAGAAGTTGGTCTGGATGAAAGTCATGTCGCCATCGTAGGCTTTCTGAAAGGTAGCCGTAAATTCCTTATATTCTTCAGGATGGTCATAGTGCCAACGACGGAGTGAAAGGATATTCAGTTCATCAGCCGTTATCTTGGACTCCTCCTGCTTTCGGTTCTGCTCGTAAAAACGTTTATAATCTTCTACGGCATCTAAGATTTCTTGTGTGTCGGGTTTCTCAGACTTTTCCTCGATGGCTTTTGCCAGTCGGTCTGCACCATCATCAAACTGAAGATAGCAGCACAGACAGTATGCAGACACATCACCAGACTCGACTGCCTTTGTGTACAGCTTGTCAATATCAAATCCGTCCTCTGTTGATATGGCAGCAAAATTGGCCATGACTGATTGCAATGATTCTGCATAGCCGTCACCAAGGTCTAAGATGGTCTGATGATATGGTTTCAGCAGTTGCTCTTCCAAGTCCTGCTTGAACTTGGAATAGACATCGGCGTGGGCTTCTTTCCAACCTAATAGTGCTTTCTCATCCATGAATCCACAATACATTAGATGGCTTCCAATTCTGGTAGTATTACAGGTTCTTCGCGATGATCGTTATGGAGAAATATACTATAATATATAGGAAGGTAAGTGACACCATTCTTCATGAAAATCTCCCGTTCATTCGAAAAGACGATTGCATGATTAATTCCGTAATCTGGTGTTTCTAGGAATTTGGTAAGCGCACTATGATCAGTATAGTCCTTTCCAGATTTTATCTCTAAGGGAAGCACTGTCAAATTATCGTGGTCATCTACAAGAAAATCCACTTCACCCTTTTTCTTGTTGTCATAATAATGCAATTTGAAGCCATGTGCAGCAAGTTCCTGTGCAACCACGGACTCATACACTGTACCAAGATTGATACTCCTGATGTCTTGTAGAACAGCATTCACATTCAATCCATACAGAAGATTTGTCAACAGGCCCACGTCATTGAGATAGAGCTTAACAAGCTTCTTTTGATCAGACTCGGCAAGAGGAAAACGAGGATTGCTGATAGCAGACACCTCCAAAGCAACGCCGGAGTTGGTCAGGTATTCAAACTCATCGGCATAATCGGAGAACGTTTTTCCTTTCTTGTTTTCTATATTTTTATATACAACGCGCTTCTTCTTGTTTTCCAAGATGCTGGGGATAAGGTCGTAAATCTTGCGAATCTTAAGTCTATGTTCTTCATCATATTGTGAAGCGTCAATGCGATAGAGATTGTGTATGTCCCTATGTGTCTGCCTGACACGAACCATATTCCGATCAGTCAGATAATTGTTGATTGCTTCTGGTAGCCCACCAACAAGCAGATAGTATTGGAAACGCTTCAACAGAATGTTATGTGTACTTTCATCCAAGGACTCTTCGTGGCTGAAATGTTCTCGTATGTTCTCTATCCATTCCTTGCCGACACCTGTGGCCCAAAGGAACTCCTCAAAGTCGAGAGGGTACATCTGCTCAATAGTCACACTCCCAAGGGGCACAGAAGGTGTTTCCGATAAGGCAACACCTAACTGGGAACCACTTGCAATAAAACGATAGCGTGACTCCCCATTGAGGAATTTCAGCATCGTCATCAAGTGAGGATAGCTTTGTATCTCATCCAAAAAGACCAGCGTATCGGTTTTGTCACCTAAAGGAGAGGAATAGAAGTTGCTCAAGCGCATATAGAGGTCGGTGGTTGTATGAACATCAGCGAAAACCTTATCACCTTCAATGTCTTCTTTGAGGTTGATTTCAACAAAATGTCGAAACAACTTCTGCCCAACATAGCGGATAAGATAAGACTTTCCTATCTGTCGTGCACCGTTAACGAGCAGAATCTTATTGGGCTCTTCCAAGAGGAAGCTTTCCAGGAATGAAGTGAATTTACGTTCAAGCATAACAATTTCATTAAAAATTCGCTACAAAATTACAATAAAATCTTCATTCCACAAAGAAAAATCCACTTATTCCATATATTTTTCAACAATTTTGCCTACTTATTCCATTTTTAACACCACAAATAAGTCCACTTATTCCTATTTCGCAATGACTTTTTTGCCTACTTATTCTGCCATTCCTAACTATAAAGGTCATCCTGCATATTGGTTTCCAATCATTACAAGGACAAAATGCCAGCAAATCAGTTTTATCTTTTATAGAAGACAAAATCAGTCATTCTGCATTTTTCATCTTCTATAACTCATATTTTAGGCTCAAATCTCTTACTTATTCCGTTCTACGCCTATTTTGATACTTCTGCCAAGAGTGCTGCACGTTCCTCCTCGCTCATGCTTTTTAATAATTCAAGGAGTTTGCCTTTTTTATCGGCAGCATTCACCTCTTTGTTCTCATCATCCTCTATTTCATTGAGTAAGTACGCATTGTATTCAAGCATTTTCTTTAATGGGTAAGCCCCAATGTATTTGGATGTAATGTCCCCACTACTACTATGTCCCATGCTATCACTTATGTACCTGTCTGGTACAACTCCCGTACTGTTCAGATTCGTAGCGAAGCTGTGGCGAGCCCAGGTTGAGGTGGGTTTCTCTTTCATGCCCAAAAGCTTGGCAACCTTTGCCATTTGTTTGCGGATGCTTTTGTTGTATCGCTGTATCACCCATGTCTCTTTATCTGCTGAAAGGAATTTGCTCATAATCGGAAATACACGTTCACCGAGTTTAGGCACATTGGCATATCTATCGAGAATCTTTTGAATTTTAGGCGTTACGGGGAAAATTACCTCGCTGGCGTCTCTATTACGATCTTTTGTCTTGTGACGCAGGAATCTTAACTGTTTTCCATGTGTGGAAAAATACCAGCCATCGTATTCCAGACGCAAAGTGTCTGCCAAATTCTGACCATCACCCAGATACATGAATAGAAACAGACCAAGGTCACGGAATATGGCATTCTTTTCCTTTGGGATGAAACACTCTTTACCATTTTCATCTTTTGCTTCTCCCTGCTCCCAAAAGTCATAGAGTTTACGCATAGTTGCTACATCCAAGAAATCCTCCTTGCGACTGTCCATCAGATTATAACCAGTATCCTTGAACATTTCCTTGGTATCACCTTTGATTAGCTTCCTATCAATGCAGACGTTTACAATCGCCCTGAAGGTTCGTAAGGAAATACCAATAGTGGTTACCTTCAGACCAACCTTTTTCATAACGTCCACCCATTTCAAAATGAATTCATGGTCAATATCACTAAATGCAACATTCTTGCCCATGTTTCTGGTGAAACGGTTACGTATATCTTTATTGCAACGAGCAGTTCCCACTCTTTCATTATTTCGTTTAGTCTGAATGATTTCATCCCAGACTGAATATATGGTCACATTGTTATCAACAATACCATTATATCGGTCTTTCATTCGACTTAGGGAGAATGTGCCTTCATCAACCAATTCATACACTAAGGGCTTTATATTAGCAATGTGCTTTTTAAGATTAGAACGCTTCTCGGAGTCAGCTCTCACTCTTGTGCTTTGTTCATGTTTGCACATTTCAAGCCACTCATTCCATGTGCATTTTTCGCCCACAGGAAGGTAAAGACGCTTGGATTCTTTTGTAACCCTCAGAACAATGGGCAGCAATTGGGCCTGGTCGTGCTCTGTCGGATGACCAGCATCATCGCGTTTTGTTACAGCCCATTTACGTATGTCTATGGTTAGCGACACATAGACACCCTTGTAGTTGAAATTGGCTAAATCAGCCGATTCGGTGAACATGAACTTCTTCTTTGGCATAGCAAAATCCTTTATTTATCGTAGTTTGCGAACTATTTTTGGTGAACATAAGGTGAACATAGACCTCAAAATTCAGTGCAAATTTACGACATTTTCTGCAAACCACAAAATTTGTAACTCCTTTATTTACCGATATTTAGGATTTTTTGTAATTTCACGAAATCACATTGGAAAAGACTCATAATCTGGAGGTCCATGGTTCAAGCCCAGGCTGGTCCACAAATAGGTTTCA
>ERZ772945.213-NODE-213-length-48789-cov-7.905056_pt1 | contig 48789 bp, 53 predicted proteins | sample MGYA00511681_ERZ772945 | MGnify/ENA primary metagenome ERZ772945 (study PRJEB29015, sample SAMEA2737943) | human oral metagenome | biome: human oral; feature: human-associated habitat; material: dental | place: China | collected 2143 ...
CGGAGAGGCCGGTGCATGGAGCGTCAGTAGCTGCAACGGTAGGAAGAATAACGATACGCTTGCCAGTGTAATATGCAGTTGCCTTTGCAGTATCAACAGCGCTGCCGCCGCCGACTGCAACGACTACGTCGATGTTGTCTTCCTCGACAATAGCCTTCATGCGGTTAATTTCGCCGTTAGAAGAAATGCCGCCGAAAACCTCGTAGCGACGGTAATAGTCGTTCTTGCCCTCAAAGCTTTGCTCAATCATATCGTGGGTTGCTTTGTAGCCGCTATTAGAGCAGACAAACAGGAAGCGTTTTCCCATGTAGCCCATCTCTTTTTCGAACTCGAGACAGGCATTTTTGCCCTGAACATACTTCAGTGGCTCACGCATAGCGCGTAGCATTTTCATAGGGCCCCTCTCCGGATACGTTTTAGACCTACATAATTTATGCTAACACTGTCAAAAGAACATAACTGTAAGGAAAATAATAAGTATCAATTTTTGAAAAGTTTACGTGAACATCTATTCCTCAAGCACTAAATGCTATTCTTGTAGTGTCAAATTTTCGCACTGTGGTCTTTAGAGGACACATGCTTAGTTCTGTTGAAATCAAACCCGATGTCTGCTTTGTAGGCGCCTTGGATTGAAACGCTCGCGAGTTCCACAGCTACACCACCGAGCAGGGCATTACCTACAACACATACCTTATCTTGGACGAGAAGGCATACCATTGACGCCGTCAAGCGTCCACTCTCCGAGGAGCTGGTTGAGCGCATTAAGAATATTATCGATCCAGCACAGATCGACGCTTTAATCTGCAACCACATTGAGATAGACCGCTTCGGCAGCGTTCCTCACATTCTGGAGCTTGCACCAAACGCTGAGGTCTACGCAAGCGCACCTCAGGGTGTCAAGGAGTTCAAGGTTTTTTATAGCGAGAATATCAACGTCAACGGCGTAAAGACGGGTGATACGCTCAACATTGGTAAGCGCACCCTGACCTTCGTGCAGATCCCAATGGTCCACTGGCCAGACAATATGGTCACTTATTCTGACTACGATAAGATTCTCTTCTCCAATGATGCGTTTGGTCAGCATTACGCTTCAAGCACTCGTTTTGAAGACGAACCAGACTATTCTATCTGTGTAGACCGCGTGAAATGACAGGTCAAACCCTCGTATTTACTTTGGATATGAGGGTTTTACGTGCACCAGAGGACGTCATCGCGGCTTCTCGATTTGTATATCAAAGTTTTTTCGATTACTTAACAATGATTTAACACCCCTTCTGTTGTACTGGTTAACACAGGAGAAGGGAGAGCGTATGAAATCAAAACTTGCGTGTGTCAGAAATTGTCGCTTTCGATTCGTACCAATCATGTTTTTGGTTTTGGGTGGCATATTCGTGGTGTACGGAGCTTCTCGAGGTGAAGTTCAGACCGTTTTCACAAAAGCGGTAAGAATTTGCCTTGAGTGTGTGGGTATTGGGTAGGTGCGTCTGTGAATAAGGTATGTACGGGAGCGCGGGCTCTCGGAAAGCGCGTATGGGGATTTGTCAGCAGAAGAGGGGTTGTACAGGCGTGCGCAGCCTTCCTTACCAATCCTCACATTCCCAATTTTATAAAAGGAACCATCTACACCGGCTCGGCAAAGTCGGTTTGCGTACCAGGACTGAATTGTTATTCCTGCCCCGCGGCAACGGGCGCTTGCCCCATTGGAGCGTTCCAAGCGGTCGTGGGATCCTCAAAGTTTAGCTTTTCGTACTACATTACCGGCATTTTGATTTTGATCGGAACCTTGCTGGGTAGGTTTGTCTGCGGTTTTCTTTGTCCGTTTGGCTGGGTACAGGATTTGCTCAACAAGATTCCGTTTCCCAAGAAGTTCAGCACCAAAAAGCTCAAATGGTTGCGGTATGTGAAATATGGCATTTTGATCGTGATGGTTTGGGCGCTTCCGGCATTGCTGCAAAATGCCGTGGGCATGGGAGATCCTTATTTTTGCAAGTACGTATGCCCGCAAGGCATACTTGAGGGAGCAATTCCTCTCTCGCTTGCGGATTCGAGTATCAAAGCGGCGCTTGGCACATTGTTTACGATGAAATTCAGTATTTTGGCAACAATCGTGCTTTTGAGCATCATGTTTTATCGTCCGTTCTGCAAGTGGATCTGCCCGCTGGGCGCCTTTTATTCACTGTTCAATCGAATTTCCATCTTGCAATACCGCGTTGATAAAGACACCTGTATTAAGTGTGGAAAGTGCGCTCGTACCTGCAAGATGGACGTGGACATTACCAAAAACAACGCTTCGCTTGAATGTATCCGGTGCGGAGAATGCATCAAAGCCTGTCCGGTGCACGCAATCGATTCCAAGCTCATGCTGATCAATCACGAGATTGCAAAGTCGGAAAAGGTTGCAAAGGCAAAGACCTCGGCGGGCGCGAAGGCTGTAGTGGGAACGAAGGCTGCAATGAATACGAAGACTGTGGCGGATACAACAACAAAGACTGTAGCGAAGGCCGCACGACACAAGTAAAGATATGAGCCGTCCAAGTAGGTCGGAAATCATATACAGGAAGTACTACAGATACGTAGGACATGGAAAAGAGAGCGTTAGAAAGGAATTTAGTATGAAGAAGTTTGCGATGAAACCTTTGGTGTACGTGCTGGGAGTGCTTATGGTATTTGCCCTGGCCGGCTGTAATGCAAATGCCAAAAAGGACTCGGGAGCGGCTCCGTCAGCTTCAACTTCTGAACAGCAGCAAACCAGCTCGTCCGATGTTCCACCTGAGGCAGCGTCTAAGATGCACCTGAAAGGCGGAGATACGTTCCCCACGTTTAAGGCAACCGATATTTCTTCCGGAGAAACGTACGACAACGAGACCTTCAAGAAGAACAAGGTTACCGTCTTGTCGTTCTGGTTTAACGGTTGTGCCGGCTGCATAAAGGAAATGCCGATGCTTCAGGAGCTTGCCGATAAGTACAAGGATAAGGGCGTGAATGTTTTGGGCGTAAATGCCGAGGCAGCGTATACCGACGATGCCAAGAAGGAAGCTCAGAATATCCTCACGAAGCAGGGTGTAACGTATGGCAATGTCGCTCTTGATCCCAAGAGCGAGGGAGGCAAAGTCATTGAGGGTCTGACGGCATTCCCCACGACAATGGTTATCGACCAGAATGGTAAGCTCGTAGGCGATCCCATTACCGGCGGTGCTGAAAAGCTCGATGGCAGCGAACTGCAGAAGCGTGTTGAGCAGGCACTCGCTCAGAGTAAGTAACCATGAAACGTGTGTCGCCTTGCGACTCGGAACGCCTGCGGCACACTCTGTAATCGGTTAGTATGTGGAAAGGCTTTAGTGATTGCGCCTGAGTCGGGAGCCTGAGGGATTCTCGGCTCACGGCGCAACCTTAAAAGCTCCCAAGAGTTTGGGAACGATTTGTCAGCCGCGGCACGGTTGAGCCGGCTGTGGTAAGCCGCAGTAAAGCTGTGGCACAAATAATGCGTGCGTGGAGGGAAGATTTGAAGATCCTTGTGGTAGAAGACGAGCGTGAGCTCCTTACGTCCATTGGGGAAGGACTTGAGATCGACGGCTATTACGTTGATCTTATCGACAACGGAACGGAAGCGCTTGAAATGGCCCAGATTGAGCAGTACGACCTTATTTTGCTTGATCTCAATCTTCCGGGCGTTGATGGCTTGGATCTTCTGCGCACACTTCGCCGGGAGCATTCGGAAACGAAGGTGCTCATCCTTTCCGCCCGCTCGTCGGTGGCTGACCGTATTGTTGGTTTGGATGCGGGAGCCGATGACTATCTTGTAAAGCCGTTTGCGTTTGGTGAGCTTGAAGCACGTATTCGCAATCTTTTGCGGCGCGAATACACACACGGAGAGACGTCTCTCGTATCGGGAGAGCTTCGACTGGACACGGCGTCTCGGCAAGTTTTTGCCAAGGGTTGCGAGGTCAATCTGACCAAAAAAGAAACGGCAATACTTGAATATCTCATGCGACACGCAGGTACCGTGGTGAGCAGTGAAGAGTTGCTGTCACACGCATGGGACAGCAACGTAGATCCCTTCAGCAATTCCGTTCGAGTTCATATTTTTTCCGTAAGAAAAAAATTGCGAGAAGTACTTGGGTATGACCCAATTTCTAACAAGGTAGGAGAGGGCTATTACCTCAAGGAGGACAGTGATGATAAAGATGAGTGAGAAGATTATGAAACCACTGCGGTCGGTTCGGGGACAACTGACGCTTCTGATGGTGGCCCTTCTCGGTTGTTGCTGTGTTATTTTGACGTGGCTTGTATACCGTTCAACGGCGCAGTTACTTGAAGTTGCGGCGGCAAACTCACTGAGGCAAGGAGGACTCTCCATTGTCTTGGACGTGGCCGGCATTGAGCGCTCAATCTTGTCTGATGCTTTGGTCATTTTGGTTTTCGTGATTATTGCGGGGAGCTGTGCCGCTTACCTTTTGGCGGGTCATTATACTAAGCCGATCAAGCAACTTTCTTCTCATATGCGTGAGCTTGCTCCGGACAGCCTTTCTCGCCCCATTGAGGTTGAGAGCGGTGGCGAAGAGATCCAAGAGCTGGTTAAGTCGTTTAATCAAATGACCGGCCAGCTGAGCGAAGCATTTGCAATGCAGAGTCGTTTTTCGGTGAGCGCAGCTCATGAGCTGAGAACACCACTCGCGGTGCTTCGCACGAGGCTTGACGTATTCAAGAAGAAAGAGCGTGAGCAGAAGGAATATGACGAGCTTGTGCAGACGATGGAAACGTATGTGGATCGGCTTTCTTCTCTTATTTCCAATCTTTTGGAGCTTACCGAGACAGGAGAGCTGCCGGAAGTCGAAGACGTCTCGCTTGATTCGGTAATCAAAACGGTAGTGAAGGATCTTGAGCCGGTCGCCCATGAGCATGAGGTTAAAATCCATACTGATATAGAAGCTCTTACCGTACGGGGAAACGCCAGTCTTTTATACCGTGCCCTCTACAACCTGGTGGAAAATGCCATTCGCTATAACGAAAAAGAAGGGTCAATAACCATTGACCTGAAAAACCAGGATATGGCAGGCATGGTAAAAATTGCAGATACGGGGGTAGGCATTGCTCCCGAGGCACGAGAGCTTATATTTGAGCCGTTCTATCGGGTAAATAAGTCCCGCTCACGGGAGTTTGGTGGGGCAGGTATCGGTCTTTCTCTTGTGAAAGCCATTTTGAAACGACATGGCGCTTTCATTGCGGTAGATGTGAATGAGCCGCAGGGGTCGGTGTTTACCATTACGTTCCCGAAGGACGGTTATGCCGATGGAGAGAAGCCCGTGGACGCAGAGGAAACATCCGTGGACGTGGAGGATGTATCTGCGAAAGCCGCGGAGGATCCATTTGTGGACGCAGAGGAAACACCCGTGGAAGCCGCAGAGAATTCATCTGTGGACGCGGAGAATCCATCCACGGAAACTGTGGAAGCCGCGGAGACAGGCGAGCCCGTTACGCAAAACTAGGGTTCAAGCGGATAGACGGAAGCGCTTGATACATCAAAGTTTGAACGAATTCGTAGCTTATTCTCTGCAGGGAACCAACGAGTAGAAAATACTTCCATGCCGTTATTGGCGTAGACTTCAACGCAGCTTGCATCAACAACAATACGGATATTGCGCAGGGTTTCAAGGCGGATAAATCGTTCGCTTCTGCCGGCTGCTGCCTCTTTTCCTGCAGCGGTATCGGCAAAATGAATGCCAAACGTTCCGTGCTCAAAAGAGATGGCAAGTACTTCATTGAGCATAAGGCGACCTGCGGTTGTACGGATATCCGTAAGCTCAATGTCAGCGAGAAGTTCGTTTAATTCAAGAGTGGTGTCGTTTTGGAGAGACAGGGCTGCTTTCCGGCGTTCTTTCAGTTCTCGGACGGGGACCTGATGCAGCGTACCCTTCTCATCCGCATAAATCTCACGAGGGAGTGTCATAACATGGCAGCGATCCATACCTTCAGGAGCGCTTGTGTAGCTCGCATCAAATGTGCCCATCCAGCCAATGGAGATGGTGCGGCCGCGTCCATCCTCAAAGATCTGAGGCGCATAAAAATCAAAGCCGCAATCCCATTCGGTAAAGCTGTCAACGTTGACGGTTGTGGCATCGATGATCTTCTCGCCTTGTGGAAGAGGGAAGTATCCCGCCTGCCACATGTTATGCCAGCGGAATGTTTTTGAAGGAAGACCCTGGGGGCATCCCGCAAGGAATTCATAGCCGTCCAAACGGCAAAGATTAGGGCATTCCCACATATATCCAAAGGGTTGCGGATTTCCTTTGGCGTCTACGGGTCGGATGGTGGTGCGCAGTTTCCAGCTTTCTCCGGAGTCGTTGGAGTCGTACACCAAAACGCAACCAAAATCGCCACGCTCATCAATGTTTGGCGTGTCATTTACTCCGCGCTCACGGGCGCCAAGCAACATATGAAGGGTACCGTCCTGTTCCCAAACCTTGGGATCTCTGACGTGTAAGGTGCAGGTTCGGGGATAGTCGCCATTGCGCAAGAGCACCTTTTTTTCGGAGAAATGCACACCGTCTTCGCTGGTGACCATAATTTCGTTGGCTTCTCTACCCTCATCGACACGCTCGTCTATCGTAGTATCAACGACGTTACCCGTATAGAAGATCCGCATGAGGTCTTTGCCATCAGGAGACGCACCGTGATCAATCCAAGCCGATCCGGAAAACACACCGTTTTGGTCCTCATTAATATCAGGGGAGAGCGCAATGCCTTGATCGCTCCAGTGCAAGAGGTCTTTACTGGTGCAGTGTCCCCAGTGCTTGAGCTCGTCTTGGGGCCACTCGGGAGCGTATTGATAGAAGGCATGGTAGGAGCCGTTGAATTCGCAAAGACCGTTGGGGTCATTGAGCCAACCGTTGCGAGGTTGAAGATGCAGGTGCGGGTTCCAAAACGATGTGTACATCATGTTCCTTTGGTGGTGACGGTATGCCGAACAAAGCATATTAGCGAATATTGTGCTACGTGCAATGAGCATATAATTTTTGCACAAAAGTGCCACGACACACCCTGCGTATCGTGGCACTTCTCGCTTACAAATCTAAAAATCAGCAATTTTTGAACTGATAGCCGTCCATTTCGTATCCACTGTGGCGTGCCGAGAAGGTCGACGTCACATGGAGAGTATCAATGTCCATGGGGAACCAGCGGGTGGTGAGAGTGACTTCTCCACCATTAACAAACAGCTCGACGACGGACGTATCAACCATGAGACGGATGTCTTCAATCTTTCCCGCCGAAAGCGCCGAGAGCGGAAGGCGTCGCAGCGTGCGGAAACGACCTGCAGGTCCTAAAAACACGAGCTCAGCCGTATCTCCATGTACGACGAACTCAAGATCCGCGTTCAGCAGGAGGCGACCTTCGTCTTGAATGTTTTCGATACTCACATCGCAGGTTCCGCCGACAAACGAAGCGCCGCGGGCACCGTCCATCGTAAACATGTCGTAGTCGGAAGAGCCCACAAAGCCGGAAGCTCCATGTGCGGCTTCCGCGGTAAAGGAGACGGCTTTGCCATGGAGCGCATCCATCTCTTCCACGGGCCACTGGCATACGCGGCCGGTCTCGTTAAGTGAAAGTACGCGCGGCATGGTAACGGTGTGTGCCCATTCACGCGTGGGAACGTCATACTGAAATTCAATGTCAGGTACGCCAACCCAGCCAATCAGCAATGGGCGACCTTTTTCATCCGTAAAGACTTGCGGCGCGTAGAAATCAAAGCCATAGTCAAGTTCAATAAAGGTACGCTCATCAATGCAGCGATACGGGGACTCTGCATCCATGAGGCCCTTGTCGCCCGCCATAAGGTCAATGAGCTTTCCTTCGAGGGCAAAGTATCCTGAGTTGTGAATGTTTTGGAAACGTAGGTCCTCTTTTGATTTGCCTTGCGGGCAGACAAAAAGGAACTCGCGTCCGTCAAGTTGAACCAGATTCGGGCACTCCCACATATATCCAAAGGCCTCTTGGGAGAGCGACGTGCAGCTGCCTTCCATCGTCCACGTGTGGCCATCGTCGGAGCGATACAGCAGCACACAGCCGTGGTCGTCCATGGTGCGAGCACCCAAGAGCATGTGGAGCGCGCTGTCCTGTTCCCAGACTTTGGGATCTCGGACGTGGTTTGAGCAGTAGGCGGGATAGCCGGCATTGCCGAGTACCAGCTCCTTTGGGCCAAAGTTCAGACCGTCTTCAGTGACGGTGAGGGTTTCGTTGGCGCGACGGCCGGAATAGTCATAGTCGTGGTCGCCTTCCTCAAGGAAGTTGCCCGTGTAGTAGCACCACATTTTGCCGTCTTTAATAAGCGCGCTGCCGGAGTATGATCCGTTCGCATCAAGCTCGCAATCAGGCATAATGGCGCCACCATGGAATGTCCAGGTAATGAGATCGGGACTTGTCCAGTGGCCCCAGCCGTGACCGCGTTTGGGCCAGCGGGGGACATACTGATGAAAGACGTGGTAGAGACCCTTAAAATAGCAGAGTCCGTTTGGATCGGTTATATTGCCGTTTGGTGCCTGCAGGTGATATTTCAAGCGCCAATTATGCTTTGCGTCAAGGTTAATGAGCATTGCCATACCGACATCTCTCTTTTCTCTACAAGAAAAAGGTTTTAGGAAAGAACGCTTCAAACAGCTTTCTGACAGAACATGTTAGGAAAGAACGCTTTCGACTTCATCAAGAGTAGGCATTGCAGGAATGCCTCCGCGCCTTCTGACGCACAGCGATGCCACGGCGTTCCCAAACCGCGCACATGCCTTAACATCTTCAAGCGAGATGTCCGCAACATCGGCTCCACTGTCCAAGAGCGCACACAAGAAACCGCCCCAAAATGAATCGCCTGCCCCGGTGGTGTCAACCGCCTCAACGGTGAAAGCGGGAACCATCGCAACACCCTCTTTGGTGGCCACGAGTACTCCTTCTCCACCGAGCGTCACGCAGGCCACCTTCACCCCCTTGGCGAGAAGTGCCTCAGCAGCTTGAGCAGGGTCATCATGCCCGGTGAGCAAAGTGGTTTCTTCCTCGTTGATCTTAACGAGGTCCATGTACTCGACAATGGATTGCATCTGTGCGCTTGCTACCTCTGGATTTTCCCAAAGGCTTGCGCGGTAATTTGGATCGTACGAAAGGATACAGCCGGCGTTTTTTGCCGCTTTCAAAGCCGCAATGGTGGCACTGCGCGCGGGTTCGTTGGTGAGGGAGAGCGATCCTACGTGAAACACGCGGCTCTTCTCGATAATGTCCGTGCGAATTTCTTCCGGCATAAGACGTGTGTCCGCGCCCGGTTTACGCGCAAAGGAAAACGTTCGCTCTCCCTCTTCGGACAGCGCCACAAATGCGAGAGTGGTGAAGTAGTTGGGATCGGTAATAAGGCCATCACAGTTAACGTCGGCGGCGACAAGAGTGGCGCGAAGAAAATCTCCATGCATGTCGGCTCCCACTTTGCCGATAAATGCCGTGCTCTTGCCAAGACGCTCAAGCGCTACCAGCACGTTTGCAGGTGCACCTCCGGGATTGCGTTCAAAGAGCTTCTGTCCGGCCGGAGAGATACCCGCGTCGGTGAAGTCAATAAGCAGCTCGCCTAAGGCTGTGACGGAAAACATAAATGATCCCTTTACCCTTCAGTTATGAAACGACCGGTCAGTGAGCTATGAAACGCTGATGAGCGTATCTCCGGCCTTGACGTCGGATCCTGTCTGGCCTTCCACGGAGGCATAATCGTCGGTGTTGGTAATGACTACCATGGTGGTGGTTGGCAGGTTGGCTGCCTTGATGGCACCAAGGTCTACGTCCATAAGCAGTGCGCCCTTCTTGACCTTATCGCCAGCTGCGCATTTGACGGTAAATGGAGCACCCTTAAGCGTGACGGTATCAATGCCAATATGAATGAGCACTTCCGTACCGCTGTCTGAGAGCAAGCCGATGGCGTGCCCGGTCTCAGCAATCATAGTGATTGAGCCGTCAACGGGCGAGAAGACCTTGCCCTCGGTGGGCTCAATGGCAGCTCCTTTACCCATGGCCTCAGATGCAAAGACGGGGTCAGAAACTTCTGTCATGGCGATGGCCTTGCCTGACATGGGCGCAGCAATTGTGCCAGCACCTGCAGATGGGACAATGCCTTGGTTGCTTTCGGCAACCGAAGTGGCAACGGCAGCGGTTTGCTTTGCCGTAGCAGCTGTTGTGGCAACGACCTTCTCAATGTTGGGTTGCTGCTCTTCTTTGGTCTGAGTGATATCTTCTGTGTCCTTGTAAAGAGTCCAGGTAATTGCAAATGCTATGACTGCGGCCACAAGAATGCAGATGGCGTATGCCACGGAGTGTCCCGTAGTGATGAGGAAGCCAAAGATACCCGTGATGCCGTACGCGATGGAAACAACGCCAAGAATGGAGACAAGTGCACCGCCAACGGCTCCGCCAATCATAGCGGCGATAAATGGCTTCATGCTGGGGAGGTTGACACCGTAGATAGCCGGCTCAGTGATGCCGAGGAAGCCGGAGATACCGGAGGGGAGTGCAAGCTCCTTTTTCTTCATGCTGCGGGTCTTCACAAAGACTGCGAGACAGGCAGCGCCCTGTGCCACGTTGCAGCAGGAGATAATGGGATTGAAGTTGTCGATTCCGGTATTGGCAATGAGGGTTGCCTCAAGGGCATTGAACATGTGATGTACACCAAGGACAACGGTTGCGGGATAGATGGCACCAACCAATGCTCCGCCGAGGCCAAAGGGTATGGCAAGCAGGAACTGGAAGCCAATCATGACGCCGTTTTCAATCCAAGAGAAGAGCGGGCCGATAACCGTAAGAGTTAAAACACCAGTTACCAGTACGGTAACGAGAGGGGTTACAAAGAGATCAAGCATATCGGGTACATGTTTGTGGAGCCATTTCTCCAGCATGCACATGATGAAGACTGCGATGACTACGGGAATAACGTGCCCCTGATATCCCTGCAGAGTAACGTTATAGAAGCCAAAGAGCTGCACCTGCGGAATGCCGCCTGCCGCCATGATAGCACTTGCGGTGGCATGAGTTGCATCTACGGCGGTACCGGTTACCGAAGTAAGCCAAGAAGCAGCAGATTCGGAACCAACGATTTTGTAGGCAGTATCACCAAACTGCTGAATGATATTGGGGATGCTCCAGGCATTCATAAGAGCCGTGTGGTTCATGATCATGCCTATAACGCCGCCGAGAAACTCGTTACCTCCAAAGACGCGGGCGGCAGAGAAGCCGATAAGAATCTGCAGAAATACGAAGGATGCGTTTGAGAATGTATGGATGAGAATGTACCAGCTGTTTGTTTCGAGTGCGCCGCCCATGGCATTGTTGATGCCTTCGGTGAGGCCCATAAGAAGTCCGGATGCAACGATAGCGGGGATGATAGGAACAAAGACATCACCTAAGGCCTTAACGGCACGTTGGAATGGATTAGCCTTTGCCATGGCCGCTTCTTTAGCGGTGTCTTTTGATGAAGCGGAAATGTGTCCCTGCGCTACAAACTCATCAAAGACCTTATTGACGGTGCCGGTTCCATAAATAACCTGGAGCTGACCTGCCGCTTGAAAGCTGCCTTTAGCTCCGACGGCGTTATCGACGGCCTCCTTGTTTACCTTCGAATCGTCTGCGACAACAAGGCGAAGACGAGTTGCACAGTGAGCAGCAGAAACGATATTGTCTGCTCCACCGACCGCCTCCAAGATTTGCCGTGCCGCCTCTGCGTGATCAAGTGCCATGCGAGCCTCCTTGGTTGAACAATATATGAAATCGTTCCCATATGTAAAATATAACAAACATTGAGTGTTTTTCATAGTATTTTCTTATATTTATGAAATCGTTCTCATATCAGAAATCAATATGATAAAAGCTTTGATAGCCTATCGAAACAGATGCCTGCAAAGAGGGCTATATGTGAGTGCACTTTAACGAGTCGAATTTCGCAGAAGAAGTTCATATCCCATTCGAATATCTCGGACAATCGTGTCTTCTTTGTCCATGGCACCAATGAGCATCTTTGCGGCTTCCATGCCGGAAGTCTTGTAGTGGTGATGTATGGTGGTAAGCGAAGGAGTAATGACCTTGGAGAGATCGGAGTCTCCAACACCGGTGACCTGCACGTCTTCAGGAACGCTTCGTCCAAATTCTCTGAGACACGTGATAGCGCCAAAGGCAATTGAATCGCTTGCGCAGACGATGGTGTCCACTTCGGGATAGGTATCAAGCAATCGTTCGCAGGCGAGATAGGCTGCGTCAACGGAGAAATCCGATTCTATCTGCGCTTTCTTGGGGACTTCGAGGTTCTTCTCGACGCACGCATCCAAGAACCCCGTGTGCCTGCTTTGACCTGCTGCGATATCAAGCTCGGTAACCCCAATGTAGGCAGGCTTGGTTCCGCGGTTGAGTATATGGGAGGTAATTTCACGTACGGCGTGGTAGTCGTCATGGTACACACAGGAAAACCCATCGAACGCCTGTCCAAGGACAATCAGAGGAATCCGGAGATTCTTCAAGGCGCGTTCGTGTTCCGGTGTCAGGATTGTTCCAACTAAAATAATGCCGTCAACACGATCTTTTTCGGTAAAAACGCGCAGGTAATCAATCTCTTTGTTTTCGCGGTTATCGGTATTTGCCAAAAGCATCTGATACTGGGATTCGTTGAACACCGAAGAGAGGCCGGCAACCATACGGGATACCGATGCCGAGTTAATTTTCGGAATGATGACCCCAATGAGATTCGTCTTTCCGGTGCGGAGGATCTTTGCTTGTCGGGAGGGGATGTAGCCGGTTTCTTTTATGACACGGGCAATGGCACGGCGCTTCTCGTCCGAGACATATCCGTCGTTGAGGTAACGCGATACGGTAGCGCGGGAAACTCCTGCTAGTTTTGCTACGGTAGTGATGTCCATATATCCTCACAAACAATGCGGCTGCGTAGGGCAGTAAGACGTGCCAGTTTGGTATGTCTTTAGTATATAGTGAAGTGGCAACAGAGATGAATGGAGACCATATGCCTGAATACGAATCAAAACCACTACCCGATGTCGTAGAGCGCTTTATGCGTTACGTGCAGATTGACTCGCAGTCCGATCCCGAACACGATGACGTTACTCCCTCAACGCCTCGCCAGCATGAGATGGCCCGTTACCTGGGAGAAGAGCTTACATCGCTCGGTTGCACGGATGTTACCGTTGACGAGCATGCGTATGTAACGGGAACGTTCCCCGCATCGCCGGACGCTGAAAGTGCACCTGCACTGATGCTCTGCTCGCACCTTGATTCCGTGATTGACGCACCCGCCGCGGGCATCAAACCCCACATCGTTCACTACGAGGGCGGTAATTTAGTAGCAGGGGTTGTTGCGGGCGAGAAGATCGAAACCACCCCGGAGCAAGTTCCTGACCTGGAGAAGTTTGTTGGCATGGACATCGTTTGCTCCGACGGCACCACGTTGCTTTCAGCCGACGATAAAGCGGGCGTGGCTGAAATCTGCGCATTGCTGAAGCGCCTGTCCGACAACCCTGAGCTCAAGCACCCAACACTCAAGATCGCCTTTGTTCCGGACGAGGAGATTGGCCACGGCGCAGCCCTGCTCGACCTCAAAAAGCTTGGTGCGGCATACGGCTATACGGTAGACGGTGAAGCGCTTGGCGAGTTCAATTACGAGTGCTTTACGGCGTCGCAGGCAGACATCACGTTCACGGGTGTGATGGTACATCCGGGTAGTGCCAAGGACGTTATGGTCAACGCCATTACTGTGGCATCCGAGTTCCAGCAAATGGTACCCGCCTTTGAGCGCCCCGAACACACCGAGGGTCGCGAAGGCTTCTATCACCCCATCAATATCGAGGGGTCTGCCTCAGAGGTCAAACTCTCCTACATCATCCGCGATTTTGACTCGGATATTTTTGATCGCCGCGAGCAGACCCTACGTGATATCGCCGCCTTCCTCAATACGCGATATGGCGAGAATACCGTGCGTATTGAGATTCATCAGCAGTATCGCAACATGGCGGAGAAGTTCAAGGGCTACGAGTTCCTCATCGACTATGCACTTGCGGCAAATCGCGAGGTAGGTATTGAGCCGAATCCCGTACCTGCACGCGGAGGAACCGACGGAGCGCAGCTGACGTTCCGCGGACTGCCCTGTCCCAATATTGCGACGGGTGGATATAACGCACATTCCATCCGCGAATTTATCCCGGTTTCGAGCATGGAGGTTACCGCCGATCTGCTGGTAGCGCTGGTGGCTAAATTTGCCGACCGTGCCGACTGCTAGGGTCAGCCAAGACAACCTTGCTTTAAGGGCATCTTCCTACGAGCGGTAGTAATTTAGCCGTGAGCGTTATGAAGATGTCATTCACAGCGTATTATGTACCGTTCACGCCCTCGTTCTTCCTGTTCAAGCATGGAGGAGCGAGGGTATAGCATAATTTCAGTAAGTGTTTGTTCTTTTTTCCAACAAACGGGTAGACTGATTAACAAAAGGTAACTACCCCTGAGAAGAGAAAGGAAGCGTTGCCGTGCAAACCATAATTCTTGCGCTTGTCATCATTGCAGCACCAATTGTGGCCGCACTTATGGAACGGGTGAGCAACGCGGGCCTTTCGGAGAGACGACATAGCCATCACGATACCTATGTCGTCCCTGCATCTCTTACGAGATCACTTGTTATTGACATGGCGCTTATGGCCACCATGGGCATTTCGCTCGGGGCTTTTTGTACCTGGGGAGTTTTTTCAGCGGATCCGTTTGTGGTCATGGCGTTTTTTGCAAGCTTCACGATGGTCATGTTTGCGGCGTGGTTTTTGTTGTCCCGCTATAAAGTCCAACTTTTTGACGAGGAAATGATTGTTACTCCGTTTGTTGGTCCAGATGTCACCGTGCAGTACTCAAACATTGAGCATATGGAATGGTCGGGAGCTCGCAAGGGTGCCGGGTTCAGGAATCTGTCAATCTGGATTGACAACGAACTGGTAACCACTCTGTCGGGAATCATTGGTTTAGATCAGGTGCTTCTACACATTGATCGTTTTGATGTTTTGGCACATGGGTCTACACTTTAGGTGTGTATTTTATTACACAACAACAGCAGATAAACAGCTATATAGCTACTATTCAAGTCCCAATTCGTCCCAATTATCAGCATATGGATGTAGCTTATAGGCTTCTGCGGCAGCCTTCGCGAGCATCTCTGCTTCCGGCTTATCGTAGTGGATCTCTGTGACGCTTGAACCTTTATGACCCATCATGCGCTCTATCTTCTCGCGCTCAATGCCTAGCTCCCAGTGGGTGAACGTTTGCCATGAATTACGCAGCTTTCCCTTTGGATGATGCTTAACACCAGCATCACGACAAACCATCTTCCACACACGAAGAAGTCTTCTCTGCGTCATTGGCATACCTTTTGGTCCTTGCAGTATCCATTCATCTTCAGACGCCTGTGCGAGCTCATAAAGACGCGCTCCAAGAGGTCCCGGGACAACAGCCGGATGGATGCTTTGCTTCGTCTTTAGCGTATTCACAATTTCATCAGTTTGCGTCCATTGCTTTGTAATGGGTACGACTGCCACGGGCACTCCGTCAAACTTAACGAGTTCAATTTCTGAGTTGCGAACCGCTAGAGCTTCCCCGATACGAGGTCCACCAAACGCAGCCAAAATAAACCAAGCTTCAAGGTATGTTCCGCGCAAAGTTGCATAGATCTGACGCAACTCTTCAAGCGTCCAAATTCCAGCATCACGCGTGGTTCCTGCTTTAGGCATGTGGTAGTGTCTTCGAGCAACATCTGCAGAACAGACATCGCGGAGCTCACACTCTGCGTAAATTGCGCCCAGTATAATTCTGACGAAGTGAGCCTGTGATTTGGTTATTTCGTCATACCAACCCTGTACAGTCATTGGACGAACGGTATCGACTGGAAGCGATGACCACCCACGGTTAACAAACACAAGGCGCCATGTACGTGTGTAATTGGCATACGTCGAATATGAGATTTCATGGTCGGCGCATCGTTTTTCTAGGCGTGGAAGCACCCACATACCCCATACTTGGTTGAGCGTGGGCGCCGGCGCGTCTTCAGAATGCTTTAAACGCAGTTCTGCCAGTCTGTCGTATGCTTGGCGCTTAGTACCGCGTACCGTCTCAGACGCACGACGATACCCCTTGGACGTTTCCGACCAGTACCGGATACGGTAGCGTTTGTTCTTTTCGATTTCAGTTACGCTGCCCCAGTTACTGCGCATTGGTTTTCGTGGCATAATTGTTTCATGCCTCCTTCAGCGGTGGCTTAGCTCCCTTGTCGTCTTGGCGGATGTGAGGGAGCTTTTTTGTTGCTTAATTCGCGACCTGGTAACTAACTTTGCGATAGAAGACCACTTCGCCAGATGCGTCATCGCCCTTAAATTGAACCACCTCAACAGTATGGTCGCCAGCTTTCAGAGCATCGCCTGAAAGGTCGATAGACTTCTGAGAATCTCCCATATTGCCTTTTGTATTCTCGACTCCATCCACATAGATGTGCGTTACAGCGGAGCGGTCGAGGTCTTTTGTATCAACCTCAATCTGTGTCAGCTGAGTGTCTTTTTGAATAGTCAGCTTTGAAACGTTGCCATTCTCTGTCGTGCCAGCTGCAGTAGCAAGCATAACAGAGCCTTCTCCGACCTCGGTTTGCTTTGACCCGTCAAAGTCCTTCTTGGCCGGTGCTTGCTGCTCCTGCTTGGTCTCTGTCTGCGTTGTGCCTTGCGTGCTCTGCTGTGGCGCACCACCGCAAGCCGTGAGAGCCAGCGAGAGTGCTAGTCCCGCGCCGACCATGACAAACTTCTGATATTTCATTTCTTCCCCTTCTCTTAGATCTTGAAATCAAATGGTATGGAGTACCACACCACTTCACCGATGATGGTAATACTTTCCGTGCCTTCTACCGTCTTATCGTAGACCTGAGCGTGGAAGGTAGGGTCTTTAGAGTCTGGAATTAACTCCACGCCGTTTTCAAGAAATCTCACACGTTTTGTAGTGGCACTATAGCCGTTAATACATAGAGCGTATATATTTCCATTTATGTGATGATCTTTTAAGGCTGGATCTACAAGAGCAAGTGATCCATTAGGCAAGACATTATTCATACTTTCGCCGTCTATCTCAAGATAAAAAGCTTTTGGATGCTTTTTTAGCAAATAAGACGGACAAGGAAAGCCATAGTCCCCTTCCTCCATATCAATAGGAGTACCGGCTGCAATTTTTCCATAGACTCGTAATTCTGTACTAGCAAAGTTTTCGTCATCACGAGAAGGGTAATACACAGAAAAAAGAAGCTGAACAGGAACATCAAATAATTCCGCCAGTTTTTGTATTTTTGGATAATCAGGAAGAGTGTCTTTTGTCTCCCACGCCCCAACGGTTCCTTTTGATATTTCAAGTTTTGCTGCAAGATCACGTTGAGTCATTCCGGCTTGAGTACGCAATCTAGCGATATTGTCTCCAAATACACTCATAATTACACCCCCTCTAATTCAAATGACCACATTAAGACATATAGCACATTTTGAAAAAAATAATTGACCAAAACACTTGACCGGTCAATTAAATTATCCTATATTCTGAATTGGTCAAAATAAATGACCAAACAAAGGAGGTGAAACACATGGACGGACAGAAGCTGCGCGAGCTACGTAAGTCAAGCGGTAAGACACTGCGTCAAATCTCGTATGAGAGCGGAGTAACGGAGAACACCATTCTCAGCATCGAGACGGGGCAGCAGAAGAACTCCCGCGTACAGACCCTGCTTGCAATCTGCAATGCGATTGGATGCTCGCTTGACGACATCATCGGCAAGCCGGGCGCAAAGAACTAAGCATTACCGCACTACATCGAACCTTGAAAGCTGAATACCAGATACGACGGCACAAACCGGGGGAGCCGGCAGTGTCCTCTATCTGCCACGTTGGCAGCCCTCACGGAAAGAACTGCACCGTTTTATCAAAGACGACAAAGAAAGGAGCACGTATGCAGAACTCGAACTTTGCGGCTCCGGACGGACCACTCACGCTCTCGATTCCCGAAGCGTCGGCAATCTCCGGATTCTCGCAGAAAGTAATCCGCACTGCCATCAGGCGTGCCGAACTACCGAGCCTGATGCCGCATGGATATGTACGCGGTCGGCGCGTCAGACGCACAGACCTCTTTAAGTGGATGAAGGAGATGGTGGGGTAGTGGACAAAAAATCAGAAAAGCTGGCAGCGGCCTATATCTATATCGGCATTGCAACTGTTTCTATTGGCGCAGGCGGTGCGTATGGATGGCCGCTTGGAGCCATTGTCGCCGGTACATGTATCGCAACACTTGGTGTTTTGTACCTGATTACGAAAGAGTAGGAGACCATGACATCAACAAAAAATGCTCTTGCAGTGGGCAAACACCGCAAGAGCGTGTCTTATTCTTCCCAGGATAAAGACACATCCATTTTACAGCACCTAAAAGAGGGGTGCGCCCTTCTTCTTGCAGTGCTTGCACTGACGGGAATACTTCCCGCTTTCTTTCTATTTGTATACGACGCACTCGGCATATACGCACTGGCTGCTCTTTGTGGCTTAGTGCTCGCCGGTGCCTACTGCTGGAGGGATTAAATGTCTGTGAAAATATCCTCGCTTGAGCTGGAAAACGTCAAGCGCATACGTGCCGTTGAGCTTGAGCCGACAAAAGACGGCTTGACCGTTATTGGCGGAAAGAACGCCCAGGGCAAAACAAGCGTACTCGATGCCATTGCATGGGCGCTCGGTGGCGACAAGTTGAAGCCGGATGACCCGAACCGCAAAGGCGGAGCAACGCCTGCAAAGCTCCACATTGAGCTTGATAACGGTGTTGTGGTCGAGCGAAAAGGTAAAAACGGTTCGCTTCACGTCACTGACACTATGGGCAAAAAAGCCGGACAGCAACTTCTAAACGATTTTGTCAGCCAGTTGGCACTCAACATCCCGCGCTTTATGAACGGCTCGGACGCTGATAAGGCGACAGCTCTTTTGCAGACGCTTGGCATCGATGCAGAGCTCGCGAAAATTGACGGATCTATTCGTGCAACCTTCCAAGATCGCCAGTTGGTTGGTCGCGACGCTAAGTCCAAGCGTGCACATGCGGAAAAGCTCCCACACTACGACGATGCTCCGGAAGAGCCTGTAAGCGCGTCAGAGCTTATACAGGAGCAACAAGCGATTCTTACGCGCAACGGCGAGAAGATGAAGGCTAAGCAGAACGCCGAAGAGACTGCGCGCAAAGCAACGCTCGCCGACGAAGCCGCGAAGACTGCAGTTGAGCGTGTAGACGAGTTAAAGCGGCAGCTGGAAGAAGCCGAAGCAAAGGCAAATAGCCTACGTCTAGATGCGATACAGGCACATCATGACGCAGAAGTACTCGAAAAGAGTACGGCAGAAATCGAGCTGGAAAGCACCGAGGAAATCGAAGCGTCCATTGCAAACATCGAGACGATTAACGAGCGAGTGCGTGGCAATCAGGCGAAAGCAGAAGCCGTAGACGCGGCCACACAAGCCGAAGCCGAATACGACGCACTTACCGCAAAGCTTGATGATCTGCGCAATGAGCGTCGGTCTCTGCTCGACGGCGCACCGCTACCATTGCCGGAGCTATCCATTGATGACGACGGAGCACTCACTTACAAAGACCACACGTGGGGTGACATGAGCGGGGCAGAGCAGTTGGTCGTAGCCACAGCCATTGTCCGCGCCACTAAGCCAGAGTGCGGCTTCGTGTTGGTCGATAAGTTAGAGCAGTTCGACACCGACGAGCTTAAGAAGTTCGGTGAGTGGGCGAAAGGCGAGGGACTGCAAATCATCGGCACCCGCGTGGCCACTGACGACTCTTGCACCGTGGTCATTGTAGACGGTCGCATTGAGGGTCAAGACCTCGCAGAGCCAGCTCCAAAAACGCCAAAAGCCATTGGATGGGATGGCGCAGAAGAAGCACCTAAGCCCACCAAGAAGGCTGCTAAGAAGACAGCTACCACGCATACATGGAAGGAACTCTAATATGGGTAAATACGATCTCATTTGCGGTGTGCAAAAGACCGCAATCAAAACGCTTATTTATGGCCCCGAAGGCATCGGCAAGTCAACCCTTGCTGCGATGTGGCCAAGTCCTGTTTACATCGATATCGAAGCCGGTACAAAGCAGCTTCCTGTTGCACGTCTTCCGCGCCCTACATCTTGGTCGATGCTGTTAGACGAGCTGCGCGAAGTACGTGATGGTGGCGTGAATTGCTCGTCTGTTGTCATCGATACTGCAGATGCAGCAGAGCGCATGTGTGCGGCGCACATCATGGCACGCGACGGAAAGAAAAGTATCGAAGAATGGGGTTACGGGAAAGGTTATACCATCCTCCAAGAGGAATACGGCAAGCTGCTTGACCTCTGCTCGGAGATTGTCGAGCACGGACGAAACGTTGTTCTGGTCGGACATTCTGACCTCCGCAAGTTCGAGCGTCCCGATGAATCGGGAGCCTATGACCGCTTCGAGTTGAAGTTGACGAAGAAAGTCTCGCCAATGGTCAAAGAGTGGGCGGATATGGTCCTTTTCTGCGACTATAAGACCTACGTCGAGACGACGAAGAGTGGCAAGGCTAAGGCCACAGGTGGACGTCGCATCATTCGCACGACACACGCGACCACATGGGACGCAAAGAATCGTTTTGGACTGCCCGAAGAGCTACCCTTGGAGTTTGGCAAGATGCCGAAAGAACTTGCTGCAGCCATCCCCGATATGATGGCAGACGCAAAGCCACAGGAGAGCGTGAGCACTGCCGTAAAACCTGCTCCGGTTACTACTACCGCAACACCTAAAAAAGCCGCAGAAACGCCATCACAGCCAGTCATGACCACCACTACTACAGCACCGGCGTATGTGCGTCCAAACTACCCGGCAAGCTTCAACAAATTGGTTGATCTTATGGCAATCGACCATGTGACCGATGAAGAGCTGCGCTTTAACGTCGGACAGACAGGGAATTACCCGGAAGATTGCGCAGTAGCAGACTACGAGCAAGGCTTTGTCGATTACCTCGTAGCAGGATGGCCGACATTCCTAAATCGCATCAAGTCCAATCGTGAGGTCGCACAGGCGAAGTCAATCCCTGTGCCGTTTAAGTAATCAAGCCATAGGAAAAAGGAGAAAAAATCATGGCAGAAGAAGTAAGCGCAATCGGATGGGATGAAGAGATCACCGTCGAGAAGGAGCCTGAGTTTGTCCTGCTCGAACCGGGGGAGTATAACTTCACCGTTACAAGTTTCGAGCGGGGGCATTATGACGGCAGCTCAAAACTTCCGGCATGTTCAGTCGCAAAGCTGGCGCTTAAATGCTCGAATGGCATTCAGGAGACTACCGTCTTTGCGAATCTTTTCCTTGTATCTAACCAAAAGTGGAAGCTGACGCATTTCTTTAAGAGCTGCCGCTTAATTGCAGCAGACATGCCTGAAGGCGTTAACTACGCTATGCCGTGGTCGCGCGTCATCGGCGCTCAGGGAAGAGTGCTTATCAAGAACCGTGAATACAACGGTAAGCAGTACAACGAGGTCGAGAAGTTCCTTTACGACAATCCGGCCACTACTGCGACTACTGCAACTGTTCCGGCATATGTCACCGCTCCATCGGCTCCTGCACCAGCACCAGCCACAGGCACGAGTAAGTATGGAGCGTTGTAATCATGGAGCTAAGACCATATCAGGTCGAAGCGGTAGAGTCTGTGTTTCGTGAATGGGAGTCCGGTAATCGCCGGACTCTTCTTTCCATGGCAACAGGATGCGGTAAAACTATCTGCTTTGCCGAGATTGTAAAGAGAGTAGCCGCAGCAGGTGGCCGCTCTCTTATTCTTGCGCACCGCGGCGAGCTCTTGGAGCAGGCAGCAGACAAGATTCAACGCACATCCGGCCTAGAGTCCGCACTTGAAAAGGCCGAAAGTACATCGCTCAATTCATGGGCGCGTGTTACGGTCGGCTCGGTGCAGACTCTCATGCGACAAGACAGACTTAACGCCTTCGCACCAGACAGATTCAACGCAATTATCGTAGATGAAGCGCATCACACACTGGCAGACGGCTACATCCGCATCCTCGATCACTTTAAGGGCGCGCGAGTACTAGGGGTTACCGCGACCGCCGACAGGGCAGACAAGAAAGACCTCGGCGAGGTATACGATTCCATCGCTTTTGAGTACGACATCGCGCAAGCCATCAAGGACGGGTATCTTTGCCCGATAGAAGCCGAGATGGTACCGCTTGAGTTGGACGTATCGAGCGTGTCTGTGACACACGGAGACTACCAAGCCGGACAGCTTGGAGACGCTCTAGAGCCATATCTTGACGCCATCGCGGATGCTATGGTTACGCGCTGTCAGGATAGACGCACAGTGGTGTTTCTGCCGCTTGTGAGAACCGCTAAGGCGTTTGCCGAGAAGCTTAATGAGCGCGGACTTATCGCCTGTGAAGTGGACGGACAGAGCGAGGACCGCGAGGAAATACTTGCGGACTTTAACCGTGGAAAGTATCAAGTGCTCTGCAACTCCATGCTGCTCACGGAAGGCTGGGACTGTCCCTCAGTGGACTGTATCGTGTGTCTTCGACCAACCAAGAGTAGAAGTCTTTACGTTCAGATGGTAGGGCGTGGTACTCGTCTCTCGCCTAAAACAGGCAAAGAGAAGCTTCTTCTACTCGACTTTCTGTGGATGACTGGACGCCACAATTTGGTACGCCCGGCGGCGCTCTTCGCGACATCTGATGACGTAGCTAAGCGCATCACCGAGATGACGCAGGAGACAGACGGCGCGGTTGACCTTATGGGAGCCGAGCCAATCGCTAAGCAAGACGTAGCGCTTGAGCGTGAAGCGGCGCTTGCAGCAGAGCTCGCACGAATGCGTAAGCGCAAAGCGAAGTTTGTTGATCCTCTGCAGTATGCAGTAAGCATTTGTGATTTAGATCTACAGACCTTCGAGCCAGCTTTTGAATGGGAAGAGCGTCCAATTACTAAAAAACAGACAGAACAACTGGAGAAACTCGGTATTGACCCCGAAGGCATAACGCAAGGATACGCAGAGCTCGTACTTGCGAAGGCGCGTGAACGTATCGATGCGCACTTGGCCACGCCTAAGCAGGTGCGCATGTTGGAGCGCAAGGGCTTCCAGCATCCGGGGCTTTGGACGTTTGAGCAAGCCAGCCACATGATGAGCCGCTTAGCTATGAACCGCTGGATAGTACCACGCGATATTGACCCCGCAACGTATGATCCAAACAACTAAAAGGAGCAACAATGAATATCGAAATAGTAGCTAACGATTTAAGCGACAAAGAGATTGTCAAGCTGCACAATTTGGTACGCGAGAATCTTCCTCTGAAAGACCTTGTAAAGCCCATTAGCGAGATACAAGGCAAGTCGGTCTTTTTGTCCGGTCCCATAACCGGAATAGATGACTACAAGGACAAATTCGAAGATGCAATGGAAATTATTAGAGCATTAGGTGCAGACTTTGCCTTTAACCCAGCCACAAAAATACCAGACAACACGGAGCGCGAAGAAGCAATGCGTATATGCCTATTTAATCTAACTGCGCATAAATGTGTAGTAATGCTCCCCGGCTGGCGAGACTCAGAAGGTGCGTGCTTTGAGTATGCTGCATCTGAAATATGCGGCATACCTCACTACGAGCTGAAAGAGCTTATCACCAAGTCAGTCTTGCAGCGGATAAAGGAGGACGAAGGTGACTCTGATGACTGATGAAATCACAACCAAAATCATAGACGAGATCGCAAAGCGCTTTGACGGCGCCTATAGCATCGCAGCAGAGTCTATGTCTCAGTATGTACAGACAAAGATAGTGGATTCCTGGCGTTGCTTAGTTATGGTCGGTATAGCGATCATTTTATGTACTGTCCCGTCAGTCTTCTTATTTCGCAAGACGAGGACTCTTCACAAAACAAATGATGAAGATTGGGGCTTTTTTCTTTTCTGCACTATTGTTCTTACTGGCATTACTGCAATTTTCATTACGATTTTTATCTTTTCCGCTTTCAGTACATACAACTGGATAACTTTCCCGCAAGGGATGCTCGTCCATGAGATTCTAGGGAGGTAGGCAATCAATATGGTTCCACATTTAACTCTACCTCAAAGAATCCTTGCATGGGTTCTCTGGCACATTGAAGCTAAACATGGTTGGGGAGGTGGCTTTGCTGCCGATGACCCAGAAGGTCCCGAATGGCTCTTTGGAACCCATTTTGCCTATGGAGGACCGCTATATACCTACTCGCTTTTGTGTAACTATTGGCAACTAAAGCGCGCAAGAGCTGCAAAAAGAGGAGAGCACAATGAATAGCGTCACCCCAGAGGAGCGCCAAGAGGTAGCAGAGCGACTGCGTCACTCAGTTCTCGCTGAGTGCTTAGCCGACTTAATCGACCCTACATGCCATGATTTTGGCGGTGAAGAAGGCACTAATGGCGAGGGCTATGACTTTGCATGCTCTGCCTGTGGCTGGTGCGGAGATGTGACTGAGCCTAACTACTGCCCCAACTGCGGTGCAAGGGTGGTGAAGTCATGAGAGGAATGAAGAACATCCGAAGATGGAACTGTGAAAAGCAAGCGTATGAGCTGTACAGAATTCCGAGCACGTGGAGCGTTAAAAAGGCCTTGTCGTCTATGTACCTCAACACCAATTGTGCACAATGTGGCAGGCTCATTAAATACGGCGGGATGTACGAAAGTCGCGAGTTATACACAAATAGTGGTGAAGGATATGCGGTGTGTAAGGAGTGCCACGCAAAAGAGGTCGCGCGAGAAAACAAGATACGGGGGCTGGATAATCGCAATGACAACGCTTAGACGCTGGAACTACAACAAACAGACCTACGAGTCATACAATGCCCCGAAAACGAACTGAAGGTCAAGAGCTACTCGGACGATATGGACGAGATCATCAGTTGTGCTCTTTGCGGACGCCCGGTGCGATTTGGCGACTGCTATACAAGCAAGGAAATTCACACACCTCACGGCTTTGGCTATGCGGTATGTGGTGATTGCTACTTTGGCGAGAGAGTGAGAGAGGAGGAGTGGAGAAGAAGTGGACGCAAGGAATAATCATAAAGATCTACTGGATGCACTCGATGCGATAGATCCTGCGGGACTTAGCTATCAAGAGTGGGTCGATTGCGGTATGGCACTCCATGAGTCCTGCTTTACGTGGCAGGACTGGGATGAATGGAGCCGCCAAGACAGCGCGCGCTACCATGAAGGCGAGTGCGAGCGTAAATGGAAGAGTTTCGGTAATGGTGTCGAGAGGGTTACCTCTGGCACCATTATTCAAATGGCAAGAGAAAGAGGATGGTATCCATCACAAGGTCCGGTACGAGCCATTGACTGGGACGAGCCAATCATGGTAGGCGGCATTACACCAGACTGGGTTGATGAAGAAGACGTCGATATTAACGGCGGCACGTGGCATCCAGCACGCGAGCTTTCGGACTACTTGCAAACGCTTTTCGACGATTCCGACCATGTATGCTACGTCAACGAGACGTACGAGAAAGACGGTCGGTATATGCCTAAGCGTGGGCATTGGGACAGAACCGCCGAGCAGCTCCGCGAGGAACTATCGAAATGCAAAAATGACGATATCGGGGCTGTGCTGGGAGACTGGAACGAGAACGCCGGAGCATGGATTTGTTTTAATCCGATGGACGGTAAGGGGCGAGGAAATCAAAACGTTATCGAGTATCGCTACGCACTGGTCGAATCTGACACACTTGAAGTCGAAAAGCAGCTTGGCATGATCAAAGCAATGAAGCTACCGTGCGCGGCAGTCGTCAGCTCAGGACACAAAAGCGTCCACGCTATTGTCCGAATCGATGCAGGGTCAGACTATGCACTCTACAGAAAACGCGTAGAGAAGCTTTACCAGTACTGTGCGACACATGGTTTCAGTCCTGACACAGCCAACAAGAATCCAAGCCGTCTCTCACGTATGCCGGGCATTACGCGCGCAGGAAACCGCCAGAAGCTCCTAGAGCTCAACATCGGCTGCAAAGATTGGGACGAATGGGAAGTATGGATTGACGAGTCGGAAGACGATTTGCCGGACGAGGTGGACTGTTCAGACTGGGACGAACCTATAGTGCTCAACGCGCCGCTTATAGGCACCGAGGACGCGGGACTGCTCCGACAAGGACAGAAGCTTATCGTCACCGGTGATTCTAAGATGGGCAAGTCTTACGCGCTTATCGATTTGGCAGAAGCGGTGTGTACCGGTGGAGACTGGCTTGATATGCCATGTGCTAAAGGCAAGGTGCTCTACGTTAATTTGGAGATTGAAGCAGACGAGTTCAGACAGCGTTTGCATACCGTCTGGAATGCACGTCGCGACCATGCTGACACAGAAAAAGTAAATAGTCTGCGCAAGAACTTCTACACGTGGAATCTGCGCGGCAAGGCGCGTCTTATGAAAGAGCTCACACCGCTTCTTATCCGGCGCGTGCTCAAACACGGTGAGTCCGGTACTTTCGCGATGATCATTGTTGACCCAGTCTATAAGGTCAACGGCGGAGATGATAACGATTCTCGCATGGTAGCAGAGTTCACGAATGCCATCGACCGTATCACGGAAGAGTGCGGATGTGCCGTAGTCTATGCGCACCATCATCCAAAAGGCACGTCAGGACAGAAAAAAGCAATGGACCGCATGAGTGGCTCTGGTGTCTATGCGCGTGATGCAGACTCCATGTGTGACTTCACGCCGCTAGAGATTCCTGAAGAGTTCAGAAAGACACATCTTTCCGGCGCTCCGGCGTACCGCGTGTCAATGACGACACGAAGCTTCCCAACACCTCCGGAGAAAAACGTCATCTTTTCGTGGCCGAGGTTTTACCTTGATCCGACGGGGAAGCTATCGAGGTTCGAGACGGAAGGAGCAGATCCGTTTGCGAAGGGGCGCGAATCGAAACTTGAAAAGAATAGGAAGATCAGAAAAGAAGCTTCGGAGTTGATGCAGAAAGCTTTCGATAAGGCTTTGGCGGATGGATGCGGCGGAGAAAACAACCTTGTCCCACTAAACGATTTGATGGACAGAATTGGTACAAAAATTGACGCCGAAGGCTGCGAAACCAAGCCGACGACAAGAAATGTCAGAAATTGGGCTAATTCTGACTGGTGTCCTATCGGAAAGAAGCAAATAGAAACCGAAGGAAGCAGAGGTAGAACAAAGAAAATTACTGTTTTCTACGACACTATGAAGGAAGTAGAAGAAGACTTCTGGAGTGACTCCGATACGTAATGCCACCAAAAACGGCGCACCGCTTATATAAGCATATATGCCTATTTTGGTGGTAACACTAACATGTTCCCTTGGACAGGGTGTGCTCTGCACTAGGGATGTGCGCATAAAACGCGCGCACAATCCCCTTGTGCGCTGACGCTTGTGCAAGCACCCCTGCCGCAAGATTAACAATTAAAAAGCGACGCCAATTTTGGCATGCCAAAAATCAACAAAAGTGAAGAAGGTGATTCGCGTTGAAAGACGCAAAAGTGATTCGCGCGTTTCTGCCAATAGAACCTCCAAAGGTGACGCACAACGCGCTCGAAGCATATGTCATTGGTGGAGGACCGAGGAAAGGCAGAGCCGCCATCAGAAAGTCAAACAGGCTCAAGGACGCAGAAGACGAGCTGTGTTCATGGATACGTGCATCTGTTGGAAAGGACATAGAGACCCTGCAAAGCCCGCTTCGGCTCACCGTGAGATGGATGTTTCCGGAAAGCATGAAGCACAGAGACGGCGAGCCGCACACAGGAAAGCCCGATATGTCGAATATGCTCAAGACGTTTGAAGATTGTCTCGTGAGATGCAATGTTATCGATGACGATAGAGGAATTATCGACGAGCATCTAAGCAAAGGCTACGCGAAGACATACGGAATATTCTTTAAAGTGGAGGAAATTAGACGAGATTTTGCAGGTAAAGTAGGTGATAGTCGATGACAGCGCAAGAATGGTGGGAGGATGTAAGGAATGCGAGTCTGTCGATTTCTTCCGCACGTATCAGGCTAAACGCTATGAGAGAGCCTAGGAGCGCATCTGGTGGCTCCGGAAGTATCGGAATGACTTCTGACCCTACAGCAAGTGTTTCAGTCGCTATAATGAGCGCAGAGGAAGCTCTCGCGCGACTTGTGCGGGAGTTGGAGAAGACGATTGACGATGGCTATAAAGCGTGTCATACAATCGGACTTGCCGTCAGTCAGGATGCAGCGCTTGTGATGCAGCTGTATTTTGTGGATGGAAAAAGCTGGAGTGAGACGAGTCGTATCGCACACATGTCGCGTAGTTCGTGTCTTAGAATGCGTAATCAGGTTTTCGAGCTGACAGATGACATAGGGGTAGCGCGGTTGGTGAATGGATGGAGTAGCGTCTAGAAAGTTGGAACTGTTTGGTACTAGTTGGTACTGTTTGGAACTTGAAAAGACTAGGAAAAGCGGTATTGTGGTATCGTCAGGTGTGACTGACAGAGAATGACTCGGTAAAGCCCTTGCGGATGCGCAGGGGCTTTTTTCGTATGCAAAGGAGGCGAGTCGATGCCGCGTGGAAATAAGGAGAATCTTAAGGCGCCAAGCACAGAAGAAGCACGAGTGCGCGGTCGTAAAGGCGGAAAGGCTTCCGGGAAGGCTCGCCGTAAGAAGAAGGAAATGCGCGAGCTCTTTCAAGATCTGCTTGATATGCCCATGAGGGCGGGCAAGCTCTCAGACGCTAAGACGCTCGAAGGCTTGAACGCGGCTAAGAACCTGACCGTTGGGCAAAAGATGGCTCTTGCTGTGCTTACCCAAGCACTCGATGGAGATGTGCGCGCTGCTGAGTTCGTCCGCGATACATCCGGACAGAAGCCTGTGCAGCAAATGGAAGTATCCGCCAATGCTAAGGAAGCCAGCGCCGCATTTAAGAGTTTGCTCGATGAGGTAGACAGTGGAGAAGGATAGAGCACTTGCACACCTCCTCAAGCAACATCCGGTAAGGCTTGCCCATATGCTTGGCTACGACCTTCTGCGCGAGGGACTCCACGACATGTGGATTCGAGATATCGCATACGGCAAACATGACATGACATTGCAAGCGCACCGTGGCTCATACAAGACAACAAGTCTTGAAGTTGCTTTGTGGGTGATCATGCTTACACAGCCTGATAAGACCGTTGGATTTCTCCGCAAGAGTGAAGCTGATGTGTCAGAGGTCTTCTCGGCAGTCGAAAAGATGCTGCGCTCAGATATCACGCAAGACATCGCCGAGATTATCTACGGAAGGCCTGTGAGGATCACCACGGCATCATCTACGGAGCTATCGTGTGATATCGCGTGCAATGTTTCGGGTGTGTCGCAAGTCTCCGGATACGGTATTGGAGGGTCGCTTACAGGCAAACACTGGGACATTGTGTGCACAGACGATATTGTGACAGTGCGTGACAGATACTCACGAGCAGAGCGCGAGCGTACGAAGCAGGTTTATCGCGAGCTTCAGAACGTCAAGAATCGCGGCGGGCGTATCGTTAACACGGGTACTCCTTGGCACAAGGATGATGCTTTTCAACTGATGCCTGAGCCTGTGCGGTGGCCTTGGGACAAAACGGGACTTATTGCACAAAAAGAAGCCGAGACGCTTAAGAAGCAGATGACACACTCACTCTTCGCGGCGAACTATGAGCTACGTCATGTGGCCGAGGAAGGCGCGGTATTTGAGGGTGAATGCCAGAGCTTCAAAGACGAGAGCCTTCTCTACGACGGCGTGATGCACGTTGATGCAGCCTATGGCGGCAAGGATGGCACAGCCATTACGTGCATCCAGTGGCGAGATGGTGAGCCATATGTTCATGGTGAGCTGTACCGGGAGACGCACATCGATAAGTGCATGGCTCGCATCTTGGAACTACACCGCGAGCTAAGACTTGGCACGGTGTACATGGAGAAGAACGCGGATAAAGGTTACGTTGCCGACAAACTCGAAGGTTATAGGTTGCCTGTATCGACTTACCAAGAAACAGAGAATAAGTTCATCAAGATCTCAACGTTTGCGCGTGGTCAATGGTCGCACTTGCACAGGCTTCAAAGCAGTGTCAAAGCGTCGCGTGAGTACTGGGACGAAGTAATAGATTTTACCGAGGGTGCAGAGCACGATGACGCGCCCGACTCACTGGCGTGTGCTATCAGACTGCACGACAACGCGCCTGTAATTCACCTATTCAAAGGAGGTCTCTAGTGGCTACCGAGAATGCCAATGCCGCTACGTATGAGCCTGTCGGCGGCTACCGCCTGCCGGAAGGTGTTGAGTTGACAGCGGACAAGCTCGCCAGCATCTTAACTGATTATCAAGCTAATCAGGTGCCGCGCTTGATGCGTCTGCGCGACATGTACGAAGGTAAGCACGCTATCTTGAGTCAGAAGAAGAAAGCGGACTACAAGCCTGATAATCGCCTGGTGGCCAACTTCGCAAAACAGATTGTCGATTCGATGGTCGGCTACTTCATGGGCGTGCCTATCCGTACGACTGCAGATGACGAAGTCATGGCAGATTACCTTGAGGTATGGGGAGCGCTCAATGACTCCGATGACATGAACGCAGAGCTCTCGAAAATAGCCGACATTTATGGCGTAGGCTATGAGCTAATGTGGCGTGACGAGCAAGCACAGGCACGCTCGACTACGGCTAACCCTATGAACTGCTTTGTCATCCGCGATGACACGGTTGAGAACCGTATTATCTACGCAGTGCGTTTCTGGATGGATGATAACCGCTTTGATGACCAGACCGACGCTATCCGCGGCACGCTCTACGATGCGGCTTATGAGACACCCTTTGAGTTCTTAGGTTCGTCTGTCCACTTTGGCGAAACTATCGCCCATGGATATCCTGATGTGCCAGTGGTTGAGTATCTTGATAACGAAGAGCGGCTAGGCTTGTTTGAGGGCGTCGCATCGCTTATTAATGCTTACGACAAGGCTATCAGTGAGAAGGCTAATGACGTTGAGTATTATGCGGATGCGTATCTGAAAGTACTTGGTGCGGTGCTTGATGAAGAGACGCTGAAGTCTCTCCGGGACAACCGCATCATCAATTTGTCGTCGCGTGATGCACAGAATATCATTGTGGAATTCCTTTCAAAGCCTGATGCGGATAACACACAAGAGCATCTTATCGACCGCTTGGAGCGTCTTATCTCCACGCTCTCAATGACGGCTGATCTCAGCTCAGAAAGCTTCAACACGAGCTCTGGCATTGCGATTAAATACCGTCTCCAGGCTATGAGCGACCTCGCCATGGTCAAGGAGCGTAAGTTCCGCCGTTCCCTGTCCAGGCGTTGGCGCTTGCTCTGTGGATACGCCGCAAATACGCGACTCTCAGATACTGCGTGGACGACCGTCCGTGCGACCTTTACACGCAACCTTCCATCGAATCTGCTGGAAGAGTCTCAGATTGCAGGCAACCTCTCAGGGATCACATCCGAAGAGACGCAGCTCTCGGTGCTCTCGTGCGTGGATTCGCCACGTGCTGAGATGCAGCGCATGGCCGATGAACGCGAGGAGCAAGCGGCCGCGCTGGTGCCTGCGCGCACCGATGAAGCAATAGCTTAAAACACACAGACAAGAACATAAGGGAGGGTAAGCGTGGATTCAGCGTCTTACTGGAGCGAGCGCCAGCGTATCGCAGATGCAGCTATGGAACGTGACGAGCGCTTACTTTCCGAGCGCGTGAGACGTGTCTATGAGCGTGAGCTGAAAGACCTTGATAGGCAGGTGGCCGATTACTACAAGCGCTACGGTGAAGATAACGTCATCGCTTATCGTCACCTTATGGAGACGCTCGACCAGGCAGACCGCGACTTGCTTATTCGTGATTGCGATAAGTTTCTTATTTCACATCCGGAGACGGCAAGCATTGTGGACGTACGCAAGAGCATCTACAAGTTAAACCGCCTGGAAGGTCTTCAGGCGAGCGCGCGGCTACGGCTCTACAGTGCTACTGACGAGGTTTCAGGGGCTGTGACCGACCATCTAGCCAAGCAAGCTTTAAGAGGGGCTAACACTACGGCGCAGGCTATGGGCTTTGGTAAGAGCTTCTACAAGCTCGACAATGATTTTATTCGGCGCTTTGTAGATACGCCCTGGACAGGCGGAGCAAGGTATTCTCAGCGTATTTGGGACAATGCCGATACACTGGCGGCATACGTCGGGCAAGACATGGCCAAAGCTTTTGCGCGCGGAGATTCCTACGAGAGAATCGCTAAGACGCTCTCTAAGCGTTTCGTGGACGTACCGCAATCCTCACTCATGCGCCTGGTCTATACGGAAGGCACCTATACCAGTCGAGCAGCTCAGGCGGAGGAACTGAAGCGCGAGGGCTTTGAGGAATACACTGTCGAGGTCGTCCATGATGGACGGACTTGTGAAGAGTGTCACGGTGTCGAGGGTAAGACTTTCCGCTTTGATGATATGCAAGTGGGCGTAAACTTCCCACCACTCCATCCATACTGTAGATGCCAGATTGCTCCTGCCGTTGAGGATTGGGACGCTTGGCAACAGAAGCAGCTCGACAAGAAACAAGCGGAGAGAGCGGCCAAAGCGGTAGATGATAAAGGAGGAAGAGTAGAAAAACACTCTAAAGCCAATCATTCAGCTGACGTTTATCGGGTGCTTGGTGATGATGAACTAAAGGTAATCGATGTTCGCATTGAGAAGGCTGACCCTAAAGCGAGAGAGTTGTATCTTAAGCATGAGAGTGAGTTTAAGACACCTATTAAAACTAAAAACAAGCAGTCGTTTTATCGTCCGTACACAGGCCAGGTTACATTAAATGTACACGAAACATTTGGTGGCAGTAAGATTGAACCTGGTGATACATGGTTTCATGAGTTTGGGCACAACATAGACTTTAAGCATGGAAAAACAGAATATCATTCACTATCACACAGTTTTGAAAATGGAGCGTTTAGTAAAGCTCTTATGGAAGATGTAAAAAATGCGGAAAAAAGAACTATGGAACGCCTTGTTAAAGATTTACCTAACATGATAAAGAACGATCCAAATGGTGCTACAAAGGCTTATATAGCAGGAATGATTAAGCCGGAGGATTACCGTGCTTTCAAACGAGGAGACATAACAATCGAAGAGGTGGTTTCTAGATTAAGAAAACCAAAGATATCGAGCGTAAGAGGTTGTCTTTCTCAAGAACTAGCGTCTCTTCCTTCTGCCGAACAAGCAGGAGTATCAGACATGTTTGAAGGTGCCACACATGGCAAGATAAAAGGACGATGGGGTCATGGTCCAGGATATTGGGATAAAGAAAACAAGGCTTTATCACAGGAAGCTTTTGCAGAAATGTTTGCAGGATCAATGGGGTCTGATATATCATTGGGAAAAATCAAAGAGTATTTTCCTAATGCATATAAAGTTTTTGAGAGAATGATCGAGGTGATGTTAAATGACTGATGAAGTTCTTAAGGCTATGGATCTCTATGAAAGTAAGTTTCATGGCTTGTTTCCTCTTATGATATTCCACGGAACTGATCAGGAAATCATCGATGAGATTAATTTATGCATTGAGAGAAATGCTCCATATGATCCATACGAAGACCCGGAAGTGCCAGAGGACGCGATTTTTTAATCACAAGGTTTTTTACTTTTCTCAAAATTAGAGCCACTCGAAAGGGTGGCTTTTTTGTTACCTCGCTAAGGAGGTGAACCTATGCCCAAAGTGATGATCTATGTCGCTGATTGGTGTGCGCTATGTCGCTCCACGATTCGACGCATTGTGCCACAACTGTCGGAAGAAGACATCGAATATGTAGTAGTCGATGTCGGTTGGCATCCAAACGATGCGAAGGAGCGAGACATTGAACACCTGCCGACTATATGCGTGGTCGACTCCGGCGAGAACGAACTTATGCGCTGTCGGGGATGTCCGACAGACGAGGTACTGGAAAAGATTATTGAATTGTGTATTGAGAGCGACTAGGGATAGTCGCTTTTTTAATGCCGACCAAGCTTTGATGTCGCTAAAAGCTAAGGAATATAAGGCACGCCGACGCGCCTTGGAGCGCCGGGGATTAGGAGAAATGAATTATGGCAGATGTAAACACAAACGCAGAGCCAACGCCACAGGCACAGGCACAGACTGAGCCAAAGCAAGAGCCGACCAAGCAAACTGAACCGACAAAAGACAATCCAAAGCAGCAACCAAAGTACACGGACGCTGATGTAGATGCGCTTATCGGTAAAAAGTTTGCTAAGTGGCAGGAGCAGCAGGAAGCGAAGATCGCAGAAGCGGCTAAGTTGGCGGAGATGAACGCTCAGCAAAAAGCCGAGTATGAACGCGACCAGCTTCAAAAAGAGTTGGACGACTTGCGTCGCAAAGATGCAGTATCCGGCATGATGGCTGAGTCTCGTAAGCAACTTCAAGAAAAAGGTATCTCTGTTGATGATGCGCTTCTCTCTCGTCTTATCGCTGACACTGCCGAGGAAACCAAAGCATCGGTTGATGCTTTCTCCGAACTCTTTAATGCTGCCGTTGAAGCAGGCATCAAAGAGAGATTGGCGGGCAAGGCTCCCAAAGCTACGACACCTGCCGAAGCAATGACGCGTGACGACATTATGGCTATTCAAGATACGGAAGCTCGTCAACGCGCAATTCACGAACACATGGATTTGTTTTCTAACTAAAGAAAGGTGGCAACTATGCCTAACACACCTATGTCTTACCCCGAGACCGGAGTAACTAAAGCGACAGATATCGCTCCTGAGATTTCCATTGATTACGTCAATCGTTTTGCTGCGGGCGTTCAAGGTCTGCAAAAACTTCTCGGCATCTCTAATCTGATGCCCGTTCCCGAAGGTGGGACCATTCGCACCTTTAAGTACACTAAGGACATTAAGAAAGGCAATGTCGCTGAAGGCGAGTATATCCCTCTGTCTACCGTGAAGCGTGAGCCTGACCAGACCTATACCCTTACGCTTAACAAGTGGCGTCGCAATACTACGGCCGAAGCCATCCAGTCTAAGGGTGAGTCTCGCGCTATCAATGATACTGATGCTCGGCTTGTGGCTGGCATTCAGGGTCTTACGAAAGACGATCTGCTTGGCGCCGTTACCGGTACTTCTAAGACTTCCAAGGAGGGCAAGACTCTTCAGGAAGCACTCGCTAATATGTGGGGTGCTCTTGAAGTGGTCTTTGAGAACTACGACGGCTTTGATGCCGGTACTGGTGCTGATGCTGACAAGTACGTCTTCTTCGTTAATCCTACTGACATTGCAACCTATCTTGGTACCGCGACCGTGACCACACAGACTGCCTTCGGCTTGAATTACCTTAAGGGCTTCCTTGGTCTTGGTACCGTCATTGCGTCGGCTAAGGTCGCCGCAGGCTCCATCTTCGGTACAGCTGCGCAGAACGTCAATATCGCTTACGTTCCGGCTAACGGCAGCGCTCTTTCTAAGACTTTCGGACTTACCTCTGATGCGACCGGTCTTATTGGCATCACTCACAGCGTGGTGACCACTAATGCTACCGTCGATACACTTGCCATGAGTGGGACGAAGATTTTCCCGGAGATTTCCGATGCGGTACTTAAGGGCACTATTAAGCTCGGTGTCTAAGTTAAGGAGGTGGGCGTATGGATACGCTTAGTCGCGTAAAGGCTCGCCTTGATGTCTGGGAGGATATGCCATCTGATGTATGGCTGAAAGAAGTTATCCAAACTCTTATCGATCGTGTGTGTATGCGCATAGGTGTGTCTGACCTTCCCGCATCTGCTGAGTCTCTTGTGGTCGATGCAGCTGTGAAGATGGTCAATCGACGCTTTGACGAGGGCATTACGTCTGAGTCAGAGGGGCAAGGCGGCACTATGGGATTGCAATTCGTAGACGATGTGCTCGCTGAGTATGATGCTGAACTCTCCGCTCTTGCCGATATGGCGAGGGCGGAGGGCACCTCCAACCTCCCCAAAGTGAGGTTTCTATGAGGTGGCGGATGTGTGAGCTTATCGAGCTTAGAGACACGGGCAAGCGGGACAAGCTTGGGAACCACATCAAAGAGCGCGTAGTGCTCGGAACCGCGCGTGTAAGAGTGTGTCCTGTGGGAGTTCTCACTACGCCTAATGAGGGGAACGACTACAAGGCGGGTGATTTAACGCTCATTACAATTACGCCGCTTAAAACGGCTCTCAGAGCGTCGCTTGTACGTTTCCCGGTTACTGAACCAAGTAATGCCTATGAAGTAGTTCAAGTATCAGAGCTCGGGCGACGGCGCGTACTAACGCTTCGCCTGCAGAAAGGCGGTGTGTCATGAGTATTGATATCACGCTTGATGCAGACGACTTCACCGCCAAGCTGACAGACCTCCAAGAACTAAGAGTCGATACAGCCATCAAACGTACAGTAAACGAGGTTGCCGAAGATCTACGCAACATCACTCCGCGGCGTACCGGTGAGTTGGTCGGCTCCATTCGTCAGTCTGTCGGTAAAAGTGAGGGTGAAGTTGGCTTTACGTCGAAATACGCTCCACATGTTGAGTATGGACATCGCCAAAACGTTGGACAATACGTCCCGAAGCTTGGCAAGCGTCTCAAAGCTCCGTACGTGGAAGGACAACACTTTTTCTCTCGCGAAATGGAAGCTACGCGCCGCGTTCTCAAAAAGCGCATACAAGACTTGCTGAAAGAAGGTGGTATGTAATGCAAAAGACATTAAAGCGTCTGCCACTCTCTGAGCTTATTGCAGCTGTCGTGGCGCAGGTGGAAGACTCTACCGGTCTTCGGTGTGTAACGGATGCGAACAATGAGTCGTCACCTTTCTATTCGATTGGTGCGGTAACAACGCGTCCGGATAAGTCTAAGACGATGTATCTGGACGTATTCACACTGCAGATACACGCCATTTCAAAGCCCGGCGAGACTCGCGAAGAGGTTTTTGAGATGCTTGATGCGCTCTCAGAAGCTATGAGCACGCGCGTAGAGCTTGCGTGTCCGTACAGAGTCGTGCGACAGGTCGATGACGGTGTGCAAACAATTAAGCGAGACGAGACGGGGGAGTGGCACGCGATATCTGAGTTCGAGATTACTGTCTCGTATGGACTAATTATTAAATAAAAGAAAGGGGCATATCATGCCAGAAGGAACACAATCTCCAACTGCATATGACAGTGGCGCGTACTGCGATACTGGAGCAGGTGGCGTAGCTGCTATTAGCGGAGCAGATGTATTGCTTGGTCTGTTTAACGCCGACGGAAGCAAACTGCTTGCCGTCTCCGGAGAGAAGGATCACAAAATTTCGCTTTCCGCAGATACCACAAGCGTTTCGTCTAAGGACGTAAAGGGAGCATGGAAGATTCAGCGCGCTTCTACACGCTCTTTTGAGGTGTCTGTTGACACTATCGTCGTTAAGGATGCCGAGAGCGACAAGTTGATTCGCCAAGCATTCGAGGAGGGTACGGCGCTTTGTATCAAGGAGTTCTATGACGATAAGGACTTCACACCCATTGGCGGCGGCTCTGTATACGTGACGAAGTACGAAGCTGATTCTCCGTCTGATGACGTGCGTACGGCTTCTGTCTCGCTTTCCGGTAGCGGTAAGTGGACGTGGTTTGACATTGATGCAGCCGCCAAGGCTAAGGCAATTACCAAGCCATCTAATCGCACAGCCGCTAAGTAAGCGAAGTAACTATTCAACTAACAATTCGGGGTGCCTTAGGGCGCCCCGTTTTTCGTATAAGGAGTAAAAAATGGCAGAACCAACTACCTTTGAGGTTGAAGGCGTTCAGTATGAGATTGTCTATGCGCTGAAACGTATCGAGATGGCAGAAGCAGCGATGGGCAACAAGTCCATCATGGCAGTTTTTAATAGTGATTCTCCAACCATCAGAGAGCTCGTGACGATGCTCGCCTACGGCATTCGCGAGAGTGGCCGCGCGGTTTGGGTTAATCCTACAAAAGGCATTGAGATTGCGGAGAAGCTTATCGAGACGAAAGAAGGCGGATATGTTGATGCCATTAACATGTTCGTTGATGCAGCGCAGCGTGACTGCGCTTTTTTATTCCCGAAAGCCTAAAGCGTCCACGCTGGAAACGCCACGGCGAAAAGCTTAGCCAGCCACAGACTACAGAGCCTAAAGACGGCATAGACGAGTCAGAAAAGCTTTGGGCATGGGCGGCGGTACGCTTTGGATGGCTCCCTTCGCAGTTTGCGGAGCTTACGCCCTCACAGCTCGTCTTGCTAAAACGGGCGCGTGAAGATTACGAGGTTTTATCGGTTTCGGCTGTGCGTGATGCGATAGGTAATGCGCTTGCAAATGCGTATCAGAAGAAGAGCTCGAGCCCGATTCCGCTTTTCGATGAAATCGATTATGACAAGCCGGCGCGTGCTATGAGCACCGGTGAAGCAATGCAGAAGATGGCGGCTCTCGAGAAGATCGAGGGACGCCGTAATTTTTTAGAGAGGGGGTAAACCCTCGTGAGTGATTACACTCTTAACGCGAAAATCACGGTAGACAACTCCCGTTTTGTAAAAGGCATGGAAGAAGCTAGAGCGGCTACCGAGCAGCTAAAGCAGAGTGTTGGTAAGACTTCGCAGCAGACGTCAAACGAAGCCGGCAAGATGGAATCTTCCGTGTCCTCTAGTTGGGACAGACTAAAAAACAAAGCACAGAATAGCTGGCAAAGCGTCTCCAGTGCAGCTGTAGGCGGCGTGTCTCGAGCATGGAATGCAGTGCGCACGAATGCGTCAGAGCTTGTCGGCGTGATGGGCAATGTCGCAGGCGCAGGGGTCGCAGCAGTGGCGGGAATTGCCGTACAAGGCGGCTTTGACCGTGCTCTTGCTATTGACAATGCCAAGAAAAAGCTTGCCGGCTTTGGCCACGATGTGCAAGACATTGAGTCCATCATGAACTCAGCCACTACTGCTGTGCGCGGTACGGCCTTCGGTCTTGGTGATGCGGCCACCACAGCTGCTACGCTTTCCGCAGCCGGCATTAAGTCTGGCCAAGACATGACGAACTCCCTGCAATCCGTCGCCAATGTGGCATCTGCTGCAGGCCGTGACTTTAACAGCGTCGGCACCATCTTTAGTTCCGTGGCTGCTCGCGGCAAGCTGATGGGTGACGATATGCTCCAGCTGACAAGCTCTGGCGTGCCGGTACTTCAGCTCCTTGGTAGCTATCTTGGTAAGACTTCCGAAGAAGTCTCCGACATGGTATCTAAGGGGCAAATCGACTTTCAGACGTTCTCAGACGCTATGCGTGTCGGTCTGGGAGACTCCGCGCAGGCTTCCGGCAATACCTTTCAAGGTGCGGCAGCAAACGTCCGTGCGGCACTCTCGCGTATGACAGAGCCACTCATGAACGGCGTTATTCAGACAGCTGTTGGAGTGTTCAAACAGCTTGCTCCGGCGATTGATGGCATTACTAAGGCAATCGGCCCCGTTATGCCCGCGCTCGCTCCGGTAATTGCCGGCTTTGTGGCTCTTAAGGGTCCGGCTGCGCTTGCAGGTGTCATTGCGCACGTACCTGTGCTCTCAGGAATGCTCGGACCTTTGTCCGGTGGTCTGTCGGCACTCTCTGGCCCTGTAGGCATTGCTGTAGCGGCTTTCCTTGCGCTTGCAGCCACAAACACCGATGTGCAAAATGCGCTCGGTGAGATTGGCTCTGTGCTCGGTGCTATAGGCTCCGATATCGCGTCAGCATGTGGTCCGGCTCTGCAGTCGCTCTGGGAGTCATTCCAGAAGATTGGTGATGTGGCCGGAGGTATCGTTGTAGCAGCCCTGCAAGGTATCGCTGATGTGCTTGGTAGGCTCTACGATACAGGAGTTGTATCGTCTGCCATTGGTGGTATTGCAAATGTTCTTGCTGCCGTAGCTGACGCTGCGGCAAACTTCGCGCAGACGGCAGCACCGTACATTACAGGTGCTATCGATGTAATTGCCGATGCTTTCTCTAGCGCAGCAGACTTTATAGCGCCATTTATTGATTGGCTGACAAGTGCACAGGGCGCAGGCGAGACTTTCCAGAACGGCCTACAAGTAGTTGTTGACTGGTTTACATCGACCTTTGCGCCGGTATTCGATGCGGTGCAGCCAGCTATACAGATGTTTAGCGATGCGTTCGCGACAGTCGGAGATCTCATTACAGGCACCGTCATTCCAGCATTTGAAATGGCGTGGCCAGCAATACAGGTGGTTGGGCAAATTCTTCTCGGCATCGCGGGAGTTATCGGCGGTGTCGTGCTTGCGCAGCTTCAGATGCTCGCTAACTTCGTCGGTACCGCGCTTGGCACAGCCTTTACGGTAGCGTCGTCTGTAATTACGGGTGCTATGACGGCTATTTCCGGCATCATCCAAGCGGTTATCGGAGTTATCCAAGCTATAGTCGGTACATTTGTCGGCATTTTCACAGGTAATTGGCAGATGGCATCAACCGGCGCACAAAACATCATGAACGGCCTGTCCGGAGCGCTGCGCGGCATTATGAACGGCATTCTAGGCGCAATAACTGGCGTGCTTAACGGCATCGAAAGCGCCTTTTCAAACATCTTGAATGGTGTTGCCAGTACGGTATCAAGTATCTTTTCCGGCATTGCGAACACAATCGGCAATATCATGGGCAATGCAAAAAATACCGTCTCGAATGGCCTAAATGCCATTGCCAATTTCTTCCGTGGGCTGCACATCGAGTTTCCGAAGATTAAGCTTCCGCATTTCCACATCTCAGGTAGTTTCTCGCTTGCCCCGCCAAGCGTCCCGACACTTGGTATCGAGTGGTATTCAAAGGGCGCTGTACTCACGCAGCCGACTATCTTCGGAATGAATGGATCTAATGCCATGGTTGGCGGAGAAGCGGGTCCAGAAGCAGTCGCTCCTATTGACACGCTGAAAGGATATATCGCTGATGCGGTGTCAGTAGATGATGCGGGGACAATAACTCTTGTTGAGGAAGTGCGAGCTCTGCGTGAAGACGTGCGGAATCTAAAGCTCTACATGGACGGAGAAACGGTCGGTGGAGTTATCGCTCCGGAGATTGATAAACGTCTCGGTGAGTATAAGGTGGTGGCAAGCCGATGAAGTACGAAGGTTACGAGATTACAGTAGACGGTACACCACTGTGCGAGACGTATGGACTTGTGCTTGACAGCTACTCTGACAAGCCGCCAGCACTTAAAACGGCTAAGGTAGCTATACCGGGGCGTGATGGCACTTTAGACTTGTCAGAGTGGCTTACAGGCGCTCCTGTCTACAATGACAGAACGATAGAGTGCATCTTGTATCCAATCGAGACGTTTAATTGGCTGGATATTGAGGACTGTTTGACGCGCTTTCGGAACTTCTTGCATGGAAGGCGTTTTAACTTCGTCCCATCGTGGGACGCTGACTACACCTACACCGGTCGCTTTAGCGTAACTACGCAGAAGCTCTATGACCAAACAGTAGAAATCAAGCTGCAGATTGTCTGCGAACCGTACAAGTCAAAAGGCATCATCGAGTATCTCCTTAACGGCGAGCTCGGCAAGACTTACACAATCGGTGGTCCTGCAAAAGAGACGGTACCTATCGTCACATGTACGTCTCCCACCATCATCAACCTAAATGGTCAAAGCTTTGCTTTTGAGCCGGGAAAATGGACGAACGAAGACATGGTTTTACACCATGGAAAGAACATCGTCCACGTAAACACGACGCTCAATTATGGCAAAGCTGTATGGGCGGACTATGGAAGCGATACGTGGGAGAAGTACGCAGGCTTCCGCCTAGGCTATCTCGTGCGAGCCGGTACTAATCGCCTGAAGTCTCTTAAATGGTCTGAGCTCAAAGCAAGGACATGGGACCAACTACACGGTACATGGCGTGAAAACATCTATGTAGGCGATACGGAAGCCCACGAAGGTAATGATGTAAAGCTTACATTTGAGTGGAAGGACATCTAATGTCATCAAAAACTAAGAATATGGGCTTAACCAAGCCCGATGTTACAGACGAAATCCAACAGAGTATCAAGGATATCGCTAAGAACTTCGACCTGCTCGATGTCATGTGGCCGGTAGGAAGCATCTACCAGTCTACCAAGCCGACCGACCCCGGGACTTTTTTAGGGGGCACTTGGTCGCCCATTAACGGAGTCTTCCTTTTGGCGCAGTCTCAGAAGCACCCCGTAGGCACCACCGGCGGCGAAGAAGAACATACGCTAACTGTGGCTGAGATGCCTTCGCACAACCACGATACTTCAATGCTCTATGGCAATACTTGGGGCAGTGGCAACCAATGGACGGCATACTCCAGTGGCGATGTAACAAACTACCGCTTTAGAGTAGACGCAACTGGTGGCAACCAGCCACACAACAACATGCCGCCTTACAGGGCGGTCTTCATGTGGGAGAGGACAGCGTAAATGTATGCCATGAACTACGCGGGGCAAGAGCTCCACAACCCGCGTACAAACATCCAAATTTTAAGCGGAGAACTAAAAGAAGAGTCGGGACAGTCCCCGACTCTCACTTTTAAGGTAGCACCTACGCACCCGCTCTGGTCTGCTTTTGACCATGATGCAGTCATGGCCATTGAGCGTGAAGTGGAGCTAAAAGAAGTCGAGAGCGGAGAGGTGCTTTTTCGCGGCCGCGTGCGCTCTGCATCTATGAGTATGGACGGCGCAAAGAAGATAGTCTGTGAAGGGTCGCTCGCATATCTTAACGACACGACAGTGCGCCCTTACAAGACCTACGACACGACCGAGATTGACTGTCCCATCAATGCACCGGCAGAAGCCGACAAGCTTTTTCTTTGGTTCATTGACCAGCACAACGCGCATGTGGCAAACCGCTGTGAGCGTTTCCGCGTCGGCATCAATGCCGGCATAAACTACGGACGTCTGAGCCGTGGTACTGGGAGCCGTCCAACCACGATAAAAGAGATGCGCGACAAGCTTACGAAGCTCTGTGGGGGCTATTTCCGCGTACGCTACGATGACTATGGCTCTCTTATCGACTGGCTGCCCTCTCGCGGCGCTGCGGAGTCTACACAGGCTGTAGAGCTCAGGCAAAATCTTTTAGATCTCTTAACCAGCACTGACGGCAAAGACATCTTTACCGCTGTTGTGCCGGTGGGTAAAGCCGGCGAAGGAGAACACGAGCATGATGTCACCATCGATGACGGGGAGAAAGACGGTATCTATGTAGCTGTCAGCCCTGACTACTACATCCTTGGCGATGCTATCGTTGATAAGGCTAAAGCGGAGCACTATGGAGTCATTGAGAAGACCGTCCAATACCGCGAGATTTCCGACAAAAAGCAGCTTGCCGAGAAAGCCATGGCAGAGCTCGCAGCAGCGCGCTTTGATGATGCCATCGAGGTGTCAGCCTTTGACCTGCACTACGCAGATAAGAGCATCCGTCCTATTAACTTCCTTGAAAGAGTATCTGTCGAGAGTAAACCACACGGACTGTCTCGCATGATGCTTTGCGTGGGCCGTACGATTGATATCTGTGACCCCACTCACACAAAGTATAAGTTTGGTGCCATTGCATCTACCCTCACTAAGGACGGTACGGCAGCACAAGACGACGCAGACGCTCAGCAACGACGCGTCACAGCGCTCTCAGCGTCCACGCGCACTATCGCGGAGGACACCAAGAAAACCACTATTAAGGTGGCAGAGGTAGATGATCGCGCTGTCAAGGCTGACAAGAAAGCCGAGGAAGCTAAGAAGACCGTCGTCAAGGTGGAAGAGCAAGTCACTACGGCGACTAAGAAGGCGGATGCCGCGGCGTCTAAGGTGGAAGAAGTAAGCACCAAAGCCGAGAAGGCAGCGCAAGCCGTCACGACAGTTGTATCCGATGTAAAAGCAGCTAAAGCAGCAGCAACAGAAGCCAAAGAGACCGCAGACGCAGCCGGTCAAGAAGCGCATGACGCCAAGAAGCAAGCAGCCACTGCAAGCACACAGGCTGCAGCAGTGGACGGTAAGGCCACCGAAGCCAAGCAAGCAGCCGCATCAGCCGCACAAACAGCCACACAGGCAGAGAAGACAGCCAAGGAAGTCGAAAAGAAAGTGAGTGACATCACTAATACCTTTTCCCACGACGCCGAGGGTGCACACGTCGGCGCTAAGAATAGCTTGCATACGACCGTAGATGCGCAGGGTCTGCATGTCATGAGCGGGACTGAGGAGATTGCGACTTTCGCAAAAAACACCGTAGCTCTTGCTAAAGGAGCGACGGAAGCAGAAATATCAATGGTTGATTCTGCTTTCCATCTTGGTGTTAAGCGCAAAAATAATCCTGATATTGGCGTTATACAAGATGCTGTTTTTAGCGGAGAGTCATTTGCGTTTAATCCGCGCTACTCATATACGGCTACGTCAAACGTTCTAAAATTTGCGGCGATTGAGAGCAATGCTAATCGAGGTATAGAGGTCTTCGTCAAGCCACAGGGCTATGAAGTGGCATATATAGCGAACGAAAATGTGCTATCAAGTGCCACGGGCACACACAAGCATCTAATCAATCTTCTCACTATGACGCCGTGGAAAGACTTAGGCGGCGTACCCTCAAGTGATTACGTCCGCTACAAGCAGGTAGGAGCCGAAGCATATATCTCGGTAGACGTAGCTGGAGCCAATAATCTCACGCTTACACCTAAGCTTCCGGAGGGATTGCGCCCCGAAAATAATATGTACTTACCAGCCGTGACCTATCCCGGAGGGCGCTCTGCTTTGGTGTGGCTTGGAGCCGATGGCTCGGTGTGGATTACCGGTGCTCAGTCATCTACTGATCGCGTAGTCACGACTGCGCCCTTCCCAATCAAAGAGTAGGAGGTGAAATCACATGGAAGATAGTGAGATCGCCACCGAAGTGGCTAAGCTCCAAGACCGTGTAGAGATACACGACAGACGGCTTACTGAGCACGGAAAGCAAATAGATCAGCTCCGGATGGACGGTATTGCAGTGCGCACTGAGCTTAATAACATCTCCGCCATGCTTGGCGAAATTAAAGGTGACCTTAAGGAGCTGAAAGAGAGACCGGCCCAGAGCTGGCGAGACGCAATAAAGCAGCTGACACAGCTCGTGATAGCTGCAATTTTTGGTTATTTTTTCAACCGTTTTTCACATTAGAGAAAGGATCAACCATGATCAATTTAACCGTACGCATGAAGAACAAAGCTTTCTGGCTGGCCATTGTGCCAGCTGTCCTACTTTTGGTGCAGGTATGCGCGGCACCCTTTGGCTATAAGTGGGATTTCGTCGTGCTCAATCGCCAGATTGCAGACATTATCAATGCGGCTTTTGCCGTGCTTTCCATCCTGGGCATCGTCAATGATCCAACTACACAAGGTCTCGGAGACTCTGCACGCGCAATGGAATACATAAAGCCCGGTACAACCGCAAATACAGCAGAGGGGCGTGAATAGATGAACTATCAGACCCTAGAAGCTGATGTCAATGCGTGGTGTAATTCTGCCTACTGGCAAGGTCGTGCAGGACACTCTATCTTTGGCGTCACGTGGCACCACCAAGCAGTCGTGGGCGGCATGGATCCCTACGCCATGGCTGCCATGTGGGACAGAAACGACAATGCAAGCGCACATTACTCAATCGACAAGAACGGTGTTGTCGCACAGCATATCTATGATGCTGATACGGCGTGGCACACCGGCACCTCACGAGGGAACCGTGGAACGATTGGTATTGAGTGTGCTAACTCAGGCGCGAATCCGTGGACAGTCTACGACGCAACCATTGAGAGCCTAGCTAAGCTTACCGCAGGTATCCTCATTAGATATAACTTGGGTTATCCCGAGTGGCTTGTCAACGTGTTTCCACACAACTACTGGGTATCGACACAGTGCCCTGGTGAGCTCGCACATTCACAGTGGCAACAAGCGTGGGACATGACGTGCTACTGGTATGAGCAGATGGCGAACGGTAATTACGCAACCACATCAACCGATGGTTGGCATGACGGCTGGAATATTTCGCAGAAATCACCTGACTATCAGTGCTATCGATACTCTGATGGTACGTGGGCATATGGCTGGAGATTCATCGATGGCACATGGTACTACTTTGATGATGCGGGTTATGTGGCCTATGGCTGGAAGGCGCTTAAAACCTCTAGTGATGGTGTGTGGAGATGGTGGTACTTCTCACCCGTCCATGACGGGACGTTTGGAGCGATGCTCACTGGCTGGCAAAAAATAGGTGATAGTTGGTACTACCTTGAGCCCGATGATGGACCACTTCAAGGCTCTATGGTTGAAGGACTTCGCGACATTGGCGGTGAAACCTACTTCTTCACACCCAATCAAGGCTCTATAGTCACGGGCTGGTATCACGACAAGACAGAAGATAGAGACAACTGGTTCTTCTTTGATGATGCAGGTCACATGGTTAAAAATCGCGTAATTACAGTTACCACAGATGGTAAAACTTCTGCTTTTGCTGAAGATGGCAAGATAATAGAAGGTACAGCGACCATAACCACCGATGAAAACGGCTATATCACAGACGTAAAACATGTTTAGAGCTAACCCCCTTCTCGCTTCGTGCGGGAGGGGGTATTTTCATGTCCCTAGTGCGTCCTAAGTATCGGTTTTAGTGGGAAATTGTGAACATTACCGAATACAAACAAGCAGTTAAAACGCTTATGTGTATAATAGAATACTATTCGCTACACTTTAGGTGCTCATGCCGTTTGTGTGTTTATGCCAAAGGGGTTACCAGTGATTAAGCTTGTTCTTTCTGATATGGATAATACGCTGATTCCGTTTGGCAACAGACACCCATCCCCACGTACAAGAGCGGCGATTCACGATCTTCTCGATACCGGAGTACTTTTTGGCCCCGATACGGGGCGCGATTACGTTGAGCTGATGCGTCTTTTTGCCATGGACGAGGCTTGCTTTCAGACGGGCATCATTTCAACCGGCAAGCGCATTCGCGTGCGGGGAACCTACGTTTCTCAGACGATTATTCCGCACGACGTGCTGTGCGGAGTGCACCGGGCACTGCTCGATGAGCTTGACAAGTTCTTGGTGTGTTATCCCCTTGAGACCAATCTTTTGAATCCGGCCTATGCCATCGGAGACATCAATCCGGATGACCTGGCTTTTTGCGAGAAGCGCTTTACGTTCAACGGTGCCATTGTGCCTGAGGTTCCAGACATTGATTTTGTAGCCGCAACCATTGCGTGCATGGGTGGTCCAAAAGAGATGGAGCGTACACGCCGGATTATCGCTCAGGCGTGTCCCGCCATTGATCTGGTGAGTCCGGTGCCAAATTGGTTTGACGTTTTGCCAAAAGGCGTTTCTAAGGCATCCGGCCTAGAAGTTCTTCTCAAGGCAACCGGCTTCGGCTACGATGAAGTTGTTATTTTTGGTGACGCCGAGAATGATCTTGAGATCCTCAAAAAAGTTCCGTACTCGGTTGCGGTTGCCAATGCAACACCGGAGGTGCTCGGTACCGCAAATTACGTGGTAGGAGCTTCAGAAGACGACGGCGTTGCATGCGCGCTTGAGGAGATTACTCGCGCTACCAAGGCAGGGGAGATGCCTCGATTTTTGATGGGGGAGTAAAATGATTAGGCTCATTGCATCAGACATGGATGGTACGCTTCTTGATGAGTATGGAAATGTCCCGCCCGAGACGTTTGAACTCATTCATGCACTTCGCGAGAAGGGCATCCACTTTGTGGCTTCGTCCGGTCGCCGCTACGATACTTTGCGCTGGATGTTTGAGCCGGTTGCTCATGAGATAGATTACGTTGCGTCGCTTGGCACGCAGGTATATGCCGATGATATCGTGCTCGATCGTGAGGTATTTTCCACGGCTGCCATCAAGAAGCTCTTTGCATTCTCCCAGGAATTTGATTGCGTGCATCTTGTGGTGTATGACCGCGATCATACCTATCTTCTGGATGACTATTCCGCATTCGTGCGCGAGCTTGACAAAGATCTTCCAAATGCGGAGCGCGTGTTCGATCCTCCCTCGCCGGACGTCAGTGTCATTAAGGCTGCGGTTTGCTGTGATACTCGCGTCAAATCCATGGATATGGCAATGATTCTTGAGCGCGAGCTGGGAGAGCGTTTCTCGTTTATGCCATCGGGCGATACATGGATTGACGTGGTGCCGCGTGGAGTCAACAAGGCAACGGGTCTTGAGCAGATTCGGCAATACTACGGTTTTAAGCGAGAAGAGATTCTCGCCTTCGGTGACTCCATGAACGACTACGCCATGCTTCGCTATGCGGGAACTGCGGTTGTTATGGAAAATGCGCGTTATGCACTCAAGCAAATTGCTTCGCGCGTGATCGGCTCCAACACCACGCAGGCCGTACAGGCAGAGATGAGAAAGATGCTTGAGAGCCTGCAGTAATATCGCTGCTAAAATTTCATGAGATGTCGGTAATCGGTTTCTTTAAGCCGGTTACCGGTTTTTAGCCATCGATTTTTTTCATCAAAATCCAAATGACGGATTCATGCCGTGGTTTTTCGCTATACTAGATCATGGATTATTGGCGCTATAGCAAATAACTTATCGATATATACAGAGAAGAGGAGTTAAAACATGAAGGAAGATCACAAGACATCGCGTCTGGTTCTTTCGGGTTTGCTTTCGCTCTCGCTGGCTACCGCATCGTTTCCGGCAGTAGCGCTTGGCGAGCAGACCGGCGTAGCAGAAACATCTGCCGCAACGGCACCCGCCGCAAGCTCGACGACGGAGGGCGCCTCCGCACCTTCCG